>ERZ1034377.184-NODE-184-length-16030-cov-73.432959_pt1 | contig 16030 bp, 15 predicted proteins | sample MGYA00520584_ERZ1034377 | MGnify/ENA primary metagenome ERZ1034377 (study PRJEB33736, sample SAMEA104288464) | Azolla filiculoides | biome: Urban; feature: water surface; material: ditch water | place: Netherlands | collected 2014 ... | reverse complement strand
TTATTGACCGTTATACAAACTTGTCGCCGTCAAGCACTTTCTCTAATTGAGTTTTTTGACCAACCTATGAAAGCCATAGTTCACTCTGCTTTCCATACACCTTCTTTAATCCCTCTACCTTAGACCTGAATCCTTAGGGTAATACCCTTTTGGATGTTGGATTTTGGATGGAATCACCAATCACTAATCACCAATCATTAAATTAATTGACCACTTGGCTACCATGACTACGAGGGTTATCTTGATTTCCATTGGTGGATACTGGAGCTGAGAATTTGGAAGCCTGGCCGCTGGCTTTAGCATAAGGCAGGGTAGAAGCTGTTACTAAGGCTTCTAAATTGCTGGCCATGACGGAACGCGGTATATCACCAAGGGATTCGGCTATTGCTTGTCCTTGCTTGCCTAAAAACACAAAATGGGGAATGCCATCTACTCGATATTTGAGCATTTCCGGTAGCCATTTGTTATTATCGACGTTCAACATGACAAAATTTAGCTTGTCTGCATATTGTTGTTGGAGTTGAGCTATATCGGGAGCCATTTTTTGGCAGACGGTACACCAATCGGCATAGAATTCTACTAGACTGGGCTTATTATTGCTGACTGCTAGTTCTAAGGGTGTGGATGCTTGATCTAGTTGGGTAAGAGAAACTGAATTGGTCTGGGTTCGCAGTCCTAAAAATAGCGCCACACTCAGAGCTATCGCTACAATGACAATTAAGAGGTTTCTAACACGCCCCCCAAGGTTGGATTCTGGCTTTGTCGGAGTATTCACAGGTCTATCTGTGGTCATAATTAATTTATTAAAACTTATTAAGCACTTTCATATCTAGTTTACCAAAACCCAGTTTTTTATCCATGAAAAAAAGAATTACCCTCACTTTCCCTAAACGTGCGATTCAAATGCCTGTCACTTACCGACTAGCAAAAGATTTCAATGTCGCTGCTAATATTATTCGCGCCCAAGTTGCTCCTAATCAAATTGGTAAACTGGTGGTGGAACTATTGGGAGATATTGATCAGCTAGATGCAGCTATTGAATGGATGCGATCACAACATATCAGCGTTTCCCATAATTTAGGTGAAATTCTCATTGATCAAGATTTATGCGTTGATTGTGGCTTGTGTACTGGAGTTTGTCCAACTGAAGCCCTTTCTCTCAAGCAGGATACCTATCAACTCACCTTCACGCGATCGCGTTGCATCGTTTGTGAACAGTGTATTCCCACCTGTCCAGTACAGGCTATTTCCATTAATCTGTAGTTTCTATTTTTGTGGTTGTCTCTTGAGGAAATAATCCATACTTTTGTAAAAATATCAAGTATCAACAGCAATAAATAATATCATGTCCGCCTAATTACTGATGTAAGAATTCAGGGGTCAGGAGTCAGAATATGTGAGAAATTGGTTAATTATCACAATACCTTAGCCAAAATCAAAGGCTACAAGAATTTTGGCCAAGTCGGCAAAATTAAACACACATAAGCGTTTCGCTTAAAAGCTAGTTTGGAATCTCAAACCCTTATACTGCAGTTCATACGTTAAAAAAAACTTCTAGGAAACCTGGAAGGAATTTTTAACACTGATTGTTTTTGCCAAGCCTCAAAGAAATGGGAGTTAATGGTTAAAGCATCATCAACTCACCCTCCTATTTTGGCGACGGTATTGTTATCAAACAGGTATTTTTGGCGTTAGCCTGAAAAAGCTGACTGCTGATTGCTGACAGATAAATACTTACTTACTGATAAGTAGGTTGGCGTTAAAAATGGTCGTTATGACAGGTAAAAGGCAAGAGGTGAACCAGCACGGTCTTGAGGAGCCACTGCGGTGGAAGGGTTTCCCGCCATAAAGCAAGTGGAGTATTTTCCCCCATGTAGGCGCTTTGCCTTCCCGCAGGATGCGACTCGAGAACCTGAAGGGCAAAAGGCAACAGGGAAGAGTATTTTGCTGATTTTACTTTTTGTTACATACTTCTTTTTTTCCCGATGACTTACTTAAACAAGTTCTAGCCTCTTGTTTACCTATAGAAGTAATTTAAAAAACAAAACCGGATTTCTTGATCAATCTTTTTTTAAAAAACTCTAAAAGCACAAAGCTGAATTTCTTACTCATGATATGATGCGAAGATCCGATAAATAGTTAATTCTTACTAATTATGAAAACTGCTACAAAAACGACACTCACCACTCTAGGAGACTGTGGATACCAAGCCATTGAAAAAAACTTTAATAGAACCGTAAAGTGGGAGAAATCGGTTAAAAAAGATGAAGATCCAGAAGCACTACACCAAATGCGGGTAGGAATGCGTCGTTTAAGAACTGCTGTCAGTAGATTTAAGAGATATTTAAATTTACCAAAATCAGCCAGTGATAAAAATATCGGTAAAATTTCTAAGATATTAGGTAGGCTCAGAGATTTAGATGTACTTAAGGAAATTCTAGAAAATAATTACAAACCACATTTACTAGAAAAAGAACAAGCATCTCTACAAACAGCTTTTACAGCATTGGATAAACAACGCGAAATTGCAGTTTCTCATATTAAAAAAACATTTAAAGAGGAATATTACAAATGTTTAAAAAATGAATGTCAAGATTGGTTAAAAAATCCCAGTTATAAAAGTTTTTCCTACGTACCAATTCAGGACGTATTACCAGATTTACTCTCACCAGAAGTTAGTCAGTTTTGCTTACATCCAGGATGGCTCATTAGTACTCAAATCGCTGAATCAGAAATATTATTGCAAACAAAATGGACACCAAATCAATTAGAAGAAAATCTCAAAATACAAGGTAAAACTCTGCATAGTTTGCGGAAACAAGCGAAAGGTCTCCGCTACCAAATGGAGTTATTTACTGAATTATATGGTGAATCTTTTGTCGCACATATTAATGATGTCAAAAGTATCCAAGAAATACTGGGTATGATTCAAGATAATATGGTTTTACGTGAGTGGTTAGAGAATATCTTCAAATCAGAACTTGATACTCAATTGCGTGGTTTAACGACCCTATTAGCCGCAAATCGTTATCAATTATGGCAAGAATGGCAACCACTACAAGGACGTTATCTGCAAGCAGAGACTAGATATAATTTACATTTGGTGGTGCTACAACCTACGCAGATTTCTAATAGTATTAATATTTAGAGAGAGAATGGGGGATTCAGGAATGCCTACGACTTACCCCTACTCTGCGTAACATCTTAACGCAGCGTTGAATTAACGTTAAATTAATGGTACATAATAGTATACCCAGGTAGTCAAATCCTTCGGGAAATTAAGAATTCAAAACAGATCAAAATCCTAACTAAACAAAGGAATCAGCTTTTCTATGATTGATCTTCTAGTGTTAACTGGAAACAAGAAACAATCCAATTTTTTTGCAAGCAAATGCCTTTACCAACACTGATAGCACGGTATGGAGATGAAGAAAATCTTATACTTATTCTGGTAGAGAGCAACATCTAGAACCTTGGAATCCTACATTAAAATTAATTAAATCTAATATTGAGAATATTGCACAAGTTAGTTTTAAAATTGATGCTTTTGCGATATTTGCAGTGCTTTAGCGTAGCTGCTCGTCTGCGTATAGGTATCGCTTGAAATTATGAGCCTGTAAAAATCCCTAATTCGCTATTGTTATCAACTTAATTAGCTCAAAGATAAGCTAATAGGAGCATCCAAAGATAAGACATAAACACTGCTCTGAGGAATCTGCACAACACGGGTATTTTCAGCAGAACGTAAACCAGAAACCAATCCTACCGCACGTCCTAACATTGCTCCTTGGTCAAATCTATCAGGAGCACCTTGATTTAAAAAGCCCAAGGTACTACTACCAGTTTTTCCCCAAATAGAACCATTTTCGACTGCTTTATCATTAGCTCGCTTCTGGGTAATAGTAGTACCAGGAATAATGTGACTTGATGCTTTAATGGTAAGAATTTTCCCATTAATAACTAAGGACTGTGCTACAATTTCAGCACCTGCTTCCGCAGGTTTTAACACAATAGTCACAGGTGTGTTTTCTGGGGCGATTACATTACCTTGAGCATCTTTAATTGCACTAGATAAAAGAACTGTGAGAGGATAATCTTTTTTGTCCTACATGCACAGTGACAGGTGCAGGAAAAGAGATAATAATTGCTGTATCTTGGGGAATTGTAATTTCTTGACTGACTGTTGGGGGTGGAGTAAGAACTTCTTGGGATTTAGCTGGTAATGAGAGAGAACCTAATAAAGATACAGAACAAACTAGACTTAACAGTATTTGAGTTTTCATAATCGGTTTCCTATGATGTAAGTTGATTTTTGAGGTTTTAACCCTTCACTTAATCAATAGGTCTGAGGTTTTGAGTTTATGCACTGGCAGAAATCAACTAAGGTTTAATGATTTTGCAACCAGTTCCAACCTGAACCTTCACGAATTAGCCATTGATCGTGAAAATCAGAGGAGAGGGATGAAAGAACTCTGGGGTTTCTGGGGTAATAATTCTGACACCGCGACAATTTTCTTTAATTTCAATGGTGACGGTCTTAGTATCAGTTTGCACTAAACTAACTAAGTAGATATAAAGAAACATAACTATGTAAGAAAATGTAAACTACTTGAAACCCTTGGGATTGCCTGATTCCCCTTTGCTGCATTCGCCATGACATAGTTATAAATTTTTCCGCCCACCTACTTATCTCTGATGATGCATCTTGTTCTGTTTGTTTCCTGTGTTTGATGAGATACACAACGCACTTGCACTGATGAATTATTCTGGGGATTATCTAGCATATATGGGAGAATTTCCGAGTCAGGAATTGAGCGAGATGGTGTTTGGGCGTTTGTAATAGATTTTATGGATAGACATAACATGGTACTGAGGGAAATTATTAGACCTCTTGCAGAATTAATTTTATGTTATAAACAGGCGTTGTCTTTGTTTTAGCCAATAGTGATTTTAATTATATTTTAAAGTTATACACGGTTATATTTAAATTAGCAATCGCAAAGAACACCAAAAATACATAAAATCTAAAACTCTCTATCATACCACAGCAACAATTTTGCAAGAGGTATATTATCCCTCCTATTGAGTTTTTCATTGTTTATTTTTCCTCAAAATAAGTAAGGTGATGGAGGAGAAATTTTACCAATCACCCATCACCAGTTAATAATTATCAATTCCCTTATTTATCCTCTAGTAGTTGATTCACCTGCTGTCCCCGACGACCAGTTTTAATTTCATAACGTTTGGTAAGATTATCTTGATAGTTCATATCTCTAGCAGCAGCAAAATTAACGAAAGTATCACAATTTTTACCTTGAGCCACTGTTGAAGAAATGCTACTATTTTCTTCTGTGCGGTTGTTGCGATCGTCATGAGATTGACTTTGATTTTTACTACCTTGACTAGATCCACTACCACTAACTCCTATACCTGAGAAACTAACACCACGACCACCACCATCATTATGACTGCTGGAAGAACTAGAACGATTGCTGGTAGAGGTTGCTAAGGCAATTTTGCTGGAACTATTGCGAGTGGAGTGTTATTATCTAAACCAACATCACTACATAAAGCACGGGGGTCTTTAGCAAGAGTATTAGGATTAACCTAAGATTGATGATCTCCTAAACCTTGAATTTCACTTTTACCAACTGGGTTGCTAGGAGTGGATGTGCTGGGTGTTCCATTTCCTATAACTTTTCCAGGGGTAACAACTGCTGGAGAGAAAACACCCGCAGGCTTGATTTCAAATGGACCTGCAAAGGCTGGTAATGTGGTGGTTAGTAGGACAGTAGCTCTTAAGAAAGAGTTGGTAAAGTGACGTAATTTCATGGTCATACTCCTAAAGTGTCAGATTAGCTTGGCATTTTTTCCCTTCACTGACTTATAGATTGACCTTTTTTGGTTTATGCACTCCCTGAGGAAATAGGGCTGTAGGCTGCAGAAGTTGTTGAATGGTGACTTGATTTGTCTCCCTAAACCCCGCATCCCATTCTCAAACTAACCTATTAATTTTTGCCAAGTCGGAGCACCAACAATTCCATCAGCGGTTAAACCATTTTGTTGTTGAAATTTCTTAATTGCTGCTTCTGTGTTTAGCCCATAGATACCATCTGGATCAGCACCAACACGATATTGCAAGTATCTAATTATTGGTCCACTGGTTTGATTTCCTTGCACTAATCGTTTTGATAAGATTTGATTGATTGCATTCCATGTTGTGCTATTTGCCATTCCTGATGGGATGATCCCTGCCATTTTTTGAAATTTTTCAACAGCGGAGGTTGTTGCTGGGCCTGTAAAGTTATCTTCATCCAAAGGCTTACCATTTTTATCGGTGATGTTGAGTTGATTTAAGGCTTTTTGCAATCTCAAAATACTAGTGTCTGTATTCTGTTCTTCATCTTTAACTGCGTTTACAGGTGCAGATGCTACTTTACCTGTTAATCCTGTGACTATTGCACTAGCCATTGCTTCGCCATCATATAGTTGCATATCTTTGGCTGAATCAATAAAGCAACATTCTATGAGAATAGCAGGCATATTTGTATTTTTAATGACGTATAAGTGGGAGCCATTCTTGACACCGCGACTAAAAAATCCTAACTTACGAATTTCATTTAATACAGGTTGGGCAATTTTTCTACCAGCATCGGTTTGGGCAAATACTTCTGTGCCATTAGCTTGTCCATTAAAGGCATTAAAATGAATAGAAACGAAAATATCAACTTTGTTCCTATTAGCTATATTACAACGTCTACCAAGTGATTGACTGACTGAATCGGCTCTATCTGGCTTACAGGATATTGCTTCATGGCCTAAACTTCTTAACTTAGCTATAACTTTAGTACTTACCTCTACAGTTAAGTTATCTTCAAGTTTAATGCCTTTTGCTCCGGTGTCTGGGGGGCAATTATGACCCATATCAATGCCAAATTTCATCTTGGTGTCCTCAACTTACTTTCCAAATAGGGAAAAAATGCCGATTTTGCCTATCTGGTGATGTTCCCTATTGTATGTATATTAGTGCTGATTTGCAATTTATGGGAATTGGCATTTCAGATCTTTTTGGTTATAGCAATAGGTAGATATTCCACCATAAAACCGCAACAATGTTTAAGATCAGAGTAAAGAATTATTTTGTAGCGGAAGTCCATGAAACGAATTGTCTTGATTGCTGGCTTTGAATCATTTAATGCTGAGTTGTACCGAAAAGCGGCTTTTTTAGCTAGTTCTCCCTGTCCAGAGTTGGATATTCGCGTGTTTAGCGATCGCAACATTACCACTAACCCTAACGAAGTACAAGCCGCACTCCAAGGTGCAGATGTGTTTTTCGGCAGCTTAATCTTTGATTATGACCAAGTTTTATGGTTGCGTGAACACATCGCCAATATACCCATCCGGCTGATTTTTGAGTCAGCACTAGAATTAATGAGTTTGACGAAAATAGGAGCGTTTTCCATCGGTGATAAACCCAAAGGAATGCCAAAGCCTATTAAATTTATCCTTGACAAATTCAGTAACGGTAAGGAAGAAGATAAACTTGCTAGTTATATAAGTTTCTTAAAAATTGGACCAAAGTTATTAAAACTTGTACCAGTACAAAGAGTTCAAGATTTACGCAACTGGTTAATTATTTACGGTTACTGGAATGCAGGAGGAAAAGAAAACGTAGCCGCGTTATTTTGGATACTGGCAGAAAAATATTTAGATTTAAAAATTGGTGATATACCCGCACCCATTGAAACCCCAAATATGGGATTACTACATCCTGAATATCAAGGTTTTTTTACATCACCAAAAGCATATTTAGAATGGTATCAAAAGAGAAGTGGAAGGCATGAGGCAGAACGTATTTATCCCCAGTCCCCAGTCCCCAGTAACCAGTCCCCCATCGTCGGTATTTTACTTTATCGTAAGCACGTTATTAGTAAACAAACCTATATTCCCCAACTAATTACAAAATTTGAAGCAGCAGGTTTAATACCTTTACCCATTTTTATTAATGGTGTTGAAGGTCATGTTGTGGTACGCGACTGGATAACGACTGAATATGAAAGCCAACAAAGACAACAAGGAAATATAGAAACTCCTTCACTTTCAGCCGAAGCAGTAAAGGTTAATGCCCTAATCTCTACTATTGGTTTTCCCCTAGTTGGTGGACCTGCTGGTTCAATGGAAGCAGGTAGACAAATAGAAGTTGCTAAACGCATTCTTACAGCTAAAAATATACCTTATATTGTTGCTGCACCTCTATTAATTCAAGATATTTATTCATGGACTCGTCAAGGAATTGGTGGTTTACAAAGTGTAGTTTTATATGCGCTTCCTGAATTAGATGGAGCAATTGATACTATTCCTTTAGGTGGTTTAGTCGGAGAAAATATTTATTTAGTTCCTGAAAGAGTACAGCGTTTAATTAATAGAGTAAAGAAATGGGTAGAACTGCGAGAACTACCACCACAAAATCGGAAGATTGCTATTATTTTATATGGGTTTCCTCCTGGTTATGGTGCGGTAGGAACTGCTGCATTATTAAATGTTCCTCGCAGTTTAATTAAATTACTTCATGCACTTAAGGGAGAAGGTTATAAAGTTGGTGAAATTCCTGAGGATGGAGAAGATCTAATTCGTCAAGTTAAAGAAGCAGATGAAATTAATCCTGTGCTTGAACACCTAGAACATGACATAAAAAATATCACAACAGTCAATGCACGAACCTTAGAAAAATGGTTAGGATATCTGCAAACATCCTGGATTGAAAAACAATGGAAATCTCTCACTAGTAGCGGCATTAAAACTTATGGTGATGAGTTTAATATTGGTGGTGTGCAGTTAGGAAATGTGTGGATAGGTGTACAACCACCTTTGGGTATTCAAGGTGATCCAATGCGGTTAATATTTGAGCGAGATTTAACTCCCCATCCCCAATATGCAGCTTTTTATAAATGGCTGCAAAATGATTTTCAAGCTGATGCTGTAATTCATTTCGGAATGCACGGAACTGTGGAATGGTTGCCAGGTTCCCCTTTAGGAAATACGGGTTATTCTTGGTCGGATATTTTGTTAGGAAATCTGCCGAATCTCTATATCTATGCTGCTAATAATCCTTCTGAATCAATTTTAGCTAAACGTCGTGGTTATGGGGTGTTAATTTCTCACAATGTTCCTCCCTATGGACGTGCTGGTTTATATAAGGACTTGGTGAATTTACGTGATTTAATTTCTGAGTATCGGGAAGATACGGAAAGAAATTATGTGCTGAAGGAAGGGATTTGTAAGAAAATTGTTGATACTGGTTTGGATGTTGATTGTCCTTTTGATGATGCAAAAAGGTTGGGTATTCCTTTTACCCCGGAAAATGTCAGAATGTTTAGTGGTCATGCTTTTACTCATTATTTAGTGAAGTTGTATGAGTATTTACAGGTGTTAGAAAATCGGCTTTTTTCTTCTGGTTTGCACGTTTTGGGTGAAGCACCAAATCAGGAGGAGTTAGCTGGTTATTTGGATGCTTTTTTTGGTAAAGAGAATGAACTACAAAGACGCGAAGAAAGAGAGGAGGGAGAAAGAGTAATTACAGGTTTGTTAAATCAATCTACTGATGAGTTGACGAATCTTCTGCGGGGTTTAAATGGTGAATATATTCCTCCTGCACCTGGTGGTGATTTGTTAAGGGATGGTGCGGGTGTGCTACCAACGGGGAGGAATATTCATGCTTTAGATCCTTATAGAATGCCTTCTCCTGCTGCTTTTGACAGGGGTAAGGAAGTTGCTCAGAAAATTATTTCTCAGCATTTAGAGGAAAATAAGAAGTATCCTGAAACTGTGGCGGTTTTGTTATGGGGTTTGGATGCTATTAAAACTAAGGGTGAATCTCTTGGTGTTCTTTTGGAATTGGTTGGTGCTGAACCTGTGAAGGAGGGAACGGGAAGAATAGTAAGATATGATTTGAAACCTCTGAAACAAGTTGGACATCCTAGGATTGATGTGTTAGGAAATCTATCGGGTATTTTCCGTGATAGTTTTGTAAATATTATTGAGTTATTGGATGATTTATTTCAACGTGCTGCTGGTGCTGATGAACCGGAGGAAATGAATTTTATTAGGAAACACGCTTTGGTTTTAAAAGCGCAAGGGGTGGAGAATTCTTCAGCGAGATTTTTTTCTAACCCATCTGGTGATTTTGGTTCTTTGGTGAATGACAGAGTTGTGGATGGTAACTGGGATTCTGGGGATGATTTAGGGAAGATTTGGGAAAGTCGTAATGTTTTTAGTTATGGAAGACAGGATAAGGGACAACCAAGACCAGAAGTTTTGCAAACATTATTAAAAACGAGTGATCGCATTGTTCAAGAAATAGATTCGGTAGAATATGGTTTAACCGATATTCAGGAATATTATGCCAATACTGGGGGATTGAAAAAAGCCGCAGAACAGCAAAGCGGGAAAAAGGTGACAGCTAGTTTTGTGGAAAGTTTTTCTAAAGATACCACACCTAGGAATTTAGATGATTTATTGCGGATGGAATACAGGACTAAGTTGTTAAACCCCAAATGGGCTAATGCAATGGCTAATCAAGGTTCTGGTGGTGCTTTTGAAATTTCCCAACGCATGACAGCGTTAATAGGTTGGGGTGGTACTGCTGATTTTCGAGATCATTGGGTTTATGATCAAGCCGCAGATACTTATGCTTTAGATCCAGAAATGGCAGAAAAATTACGCAAAGCAAATCCTGAGGCGTTTAGAAATATTTTGGGGAGAATGTTGGAAGCTTCAGGACGTGGTTTATGGCAAGCTCATAAAGATAAGTTAGAAAAATTGCGTCAGTTATATGAGTTGAGTGATGAAGAATTAGAAGGATTGACAACTCCCCATGGCTTCTAGCTGGGGGATTCATAAGGGCTAGGAGTCAGGAGTCAGGAGGGAGAATTAGAAGGAGGTAAGAATAGTCTTGAATCTGGGAAAGTGATTGGCTATGGCTTACGCCACGCTATGCTATTGCCAGTGACGCAGAAAATTGGGTTTTGATGGTTTCAAGGCTTATTCCTTGCACCTTATTCACCGCACCTTATTCACCTTTTCAACCCCTGAAACTCTTGATTTATAAAGGTTTTCTGTTTATATGGCTTAACACCACGCTACGCTATCAGCAAGACCTAATTAGCAATTATCCGTTTCCAAGACAGTTCTCGTGTATTTTCATCCCAATACCAACGTAATAAACTAGCAGGTTGATTGGGACTAAGTTTTGGTACATTTATTGCTTCTCTGGGTGCATCTGTAGCCAGGAAAATGGCTTTTTCTATATCACAAATTCCCCATTTCACTAAGTTTTGTACTCCTGTTAATAGGGGTAAAGTTGTTCCTGATAACGTGCCATCAAATAATCTGGCTGTACCGTTAGTAATTTCAATGTGCCGATTATCCCAAGGATACACGCCATCTGGTAATCCTAAAGGTGCAAGGGCATCGCTGACAAGAAATAAGCCTTTACTAGCACGGAGGAGTATTTCTAACATGATGGGCACAACGTGCTGCCCATCAGCGATAAAACTACACATCACATCGGGATGGTTCATGGCTGCACCTAATAATCCTGGTTCACGGTGATGTAATGGTGGCATGGCGTTGAAGGCATGAGTGACCATTGTTGCACCTGCGTCAAAGGCGAGTTGTGCTTGTTCGGCTGTGGCTTGGGAATGGCCTAAACTAACTGTGATGCCCAAGGAACGTAAATAAGTGATAATCTCACCGGTGGGATCTAATTCTGGTGCTAAGGTGATGATTTTGACAACTGAGGCGTAATCACCTAAAACCCGCTTGACTTCATTCATGGTCAACGGTAGTAGGTATTCTGCTGGATGTGCGCCACGTTTACCGTAGTTCAAAAATGGGCCTTCGAGATGGACTCCGAGAATTTTCGCGCCTGAGTTTTGGGTATAGTTGGAGATGATGGCCATCGCTCGCTGGATACTTTCTACAGAGGTTGTCACTAAGGTGGGTAAGTAAGCATCTACACCTGCTCGCCACAAAAATTGCGATATTTCATCTAACATGGGGGTATCTTTTACCATCAGGTCAGGAAATGCTAAACCTAGTCCCCCGTTAATTTGCAAATCAACGCCACCTAGAGAAATCCAATCACCCACGACATCTAAAATTTGTAAATCTCCTGGTGAAACTCTTTTGCAGACTATACCCATGGGCAAAATTTGCTCAATGATCCCGTTTTCATTGACCCAAATCATCTGCAAATCTTGATAACCGGGTACTCTTGCATTGATAATATCTACGTTTGACAGGATCGGATTTGGTGTTGCTTTGGTCATTACCTTAGCCAGAAACAGCTTAATCTTCAACGATTTTGACTTATCCTACCCCTTAAAGGGGTGGGATTCTTCCAGAAGAACAACTTACCTTACTCTCCAAGGGAACTCTAATGAATCCATCTAATATTCTCAAGGTTTCTTTGGGATAGTTAACTCAAGACAAACCAGTTTTTTTCTATAGGTGGGTACTTTTGGTTTGTTTTCTATTTGACATTGAGAATATAATTTTGTTAATTCTTGAGACGATTTGAAAGACTCAAAAACACTTCTGAGAATTTGCTGTGCACCTTGATAATACAAAGCTTGGTAATGTTTATTCGCTTTATACTCTACCTCTAAATCATATTTACCGATAATCTTTCTAGTCTTAGACTATATTTGTCTTGCATAATAAATGCCACAGTTGCTTAACTTGTGGGACTCTGAACAAATAAACTCAAAAATAGCCTTCAAATTGTCATCAGGATTAATTCAATTTTGTTGACAACCATACATTGCTTCGATTTGAGTTCTGAATAACCAGAGTATCATGGTATAGTTGGTAGCTGCAAGCTATTGCCCATCGCTTTACACAAATTTTTATATGCCGGGAAAGTATAGACACAAGGCAACATCAGTTACCCTAATTAATTACCATTTTGCCAACAAGAAAACACACTGACAATGTGACTGCGGCTTTAGCCGCAGTCACATTCATCCCACCCCTAAAGGACGTTAAACCCTGAAATATTTTTGGCTTTCAGGGTTTAAATAGTGGGCTTTCTGCTCTCATTGCTGTAAACATGGCCAATTAATCTAAAATCTAAAATCCAAAATCTAAAATTCTATGAGCCTTCAAGTTGGTATTATCATGGGCAGTGATTCTGATTTGCCCATAATGAAAGATGCGATCGCAGTTTGTGAACAATTTGGGATTGAATGCGAAGTGGCGATCGTCTCTGCCCATCGTATCCCAGAACGCATGGTGGAATATGCTCAAAGAGCACACCAACGAGGTCTTAAGGTTATTATCGCTGGAGCTGGTGGTGCAGCCCATCTCCCTGGTATGGTAGCATCTTTAACTCCATTACCTGTGATTGGTGTTCCCGTAGCTACTCGTAATTTACAAGGTGTGGATTCTCTGTATTCCATTGTCCAAATGCCTGTGGGAATACCAGTAGCTACGGTAGCGATCGGTAACGCCAAAAATGCCGGACTCTTAGCAGTGCAGATTCTCGCTACTCACCAACCAGAATTGCTGCAAAAAGTCCAGCAATACCGCCAAAGCTTATGTGATATGGTGATGGACAAACAAAGCAAACTAGAAGAATTAGGCTATCAAAAATATTTACAGCAGATGTTTTAATTATTATCAAGCTAATAGCAAACTATATAGAACAGATTGCAGATCAATGAGGTACAGAATCTAAATCGAAACCTAGACAGCAAAAGAGTTTTACTACTGACTCCTGACTCCTGACTCCTGACTCCTGCTATAACATAGTTTACGAATATTACCTTTTTCCATATTGATTAATTTAACTACCCTTGTAGACCTTCACGAGTTGCAAATGCTTATATTGCATAAGGATGAAGTGCAATTTGCTTTTTTTCTTGGGAAGCATCATTGTAGATCACCAGAAAAAAATGTATTTCCTGATCGATAGAGAAAATTTAACTTTTTTAAATAGACAATCAAATTTATTTACTACTGAATGTCACCAAATGCAAACAGCGGTTAATCTAACTAATTCCTGTATATTCTCGTTCGGAATTATTCATTATTCAATTAACTGGGTTGTGCCAGATCCTAAATTGCATCTTGACTAATGATCATTCTTAATGAGAGGAAATTCCTAATAAAAACAAACTCCTCATCCTTTTTAGGATAAGTAATACTGACTCTTATGCTATTAAAACTAAATGTGTTTGAGCGGAGATATAAAACCTCTAAAAACTAAAACATCAAAAAAATGATTCTTCACCTTTATAAAAATATTGTGTAATTACGCCAATTCATTTAACTTATTTGGGTAAGTAAAAGAAAATAAATTAAGGCTTTTCTAGCAAGGAAAAAAGCAATGAATCCACGTATTCGACCCTTATTATACGGCCTACTAGCACTAGCTATAGGCTCAATGGTATTTGCGATTTTTGCTCCTACAGTTGTAGAAGCATCTGACCCGCCAACAAACAGTGCACTCTTTAGACAGCACAACAAAAAGATTACAAATTTCTATTGATACCACTTGGGTACTACTAACAGGGTTTTTAGTCTTCTTCATGCAAACCGGTTTCTCTATGTTAGAAGCAGGTTTACTGCGACAAAGAGGAGTAATAAATGCCCTATTAAAAAACTTTGTTGATCCTGCCGTCACAATCTTGGCTTGGTGGGGGGTCAGTTTTGGTATTGCTTTCGGTACAAGTGTGGGTGGTTTCATTGGCACAGATACCTTTTTCCTGAGTCAGTTACCCACTGATGGAGTCTTCCCTAGTCGTGGTGTACTAGGTATAGCTTCTAACCTCAATGCTTATACCTTGTTCTTCTTCCAATTTGCCTTTGCAGCTACAGCCAGTAAAATTACTACAGCTTCAATGGCGGGAAGAACTGACCTTGTTGGTGACTTAATTTACAGCGACATGATGGGTGCATTCAGCTATCCTCTGATTGTCCACTGGATTTGGAATGCTAACGGCTGGTTAGCCAAAATGAGTTTCCATAACTTTGCTGGTAGTGCTGTAGTTCACACCGTTGGTGGTTGGACAGCGATAGTTGGTACTTATTTACTTGGTCCCCGTCCTGGACGTACTCATTGGGGAACACTACCACTGGCACATAACTTATAACTTAGGTTTAGCAACCTTGGTAACCATGATTTTATGGTTAGGCTGGTACGGGTTCAACCCTGCTTCAACCTTGGGTACTGCTAATCCTGGCTTAATTGGTTTAGTCACACTCAATACCACCCTTGGTGCTGGTGCTGGTGCTGGCGCTCTTGTGGGAATGCTTTTCCAATATTTCCGTTATGGTAAATCAATACCGTCGCCAAAATAGGAGGGTGAGTTGATGATGCTTTAACCATTAACTCCCATTTCTTTGAGGCTTGGCAAAAACAATCAGTGTTAAAAATTCCTTCCAGGTTTCCTAGAAGTGTTTTTTAACGTATTAACTGCAGTATAAGGGTTTGAGATTACAAACTAGCTTTTAGGCGAAACGCTTATGTGTGTTTAATTTTGCCGACTTGGCCAAAATTTCTGTAGTCTTTTATTTTGGCTAAGGTATTGGGTTAAGTGGGATTTAGTTTATTGTCTCAATGGTTCCTTAGCTGGACTTGTAGGGATTACAGCGGGTTGTACCTTTGTTGCGCCTTGAGCTGCGGTTTTAATCGGTTTAATCGGTGGAATTTTAGTAATTCTAGGTATTGTAATTCAATCACTGCATATTGATGACTCAGTCAGTCCCTTTGCGGTTCACGGTATCAATGGCATCATGGGTACTTTAGCCGTTGGTTTATTTGCTCAAGCAGAACTGACTCTCAACAAAAAAGCTGGACTCTTTTTAGGTGGTGGCTTTAATTTGCTGGGTGTGCAAATTTTGGGTTTAGTTGCTATCGGGACGTAAACAAAAATAAAGCCCAAATGTAACCCAAACTGGCTTGATAAGAAGGAAACACGTCCGGATTCCAGTTGAACCAATCAATAAATAGAAAAGATATGGCTGT
>ERZ1034377.183-NODE-183-length-16054-cov-3.119860_pt1 | contig 16054 bp, 17 predicted proteins | sample MGYA00520584_ERZ1034377 | MGnify/ENA primary metagenome ERZ1034377 (study PRJEB33736, sample SAMEA104288464) | Azolla filiculoides | biome: Urban; feature: water surface; material: ditch water | place: Netherlands | collected 2014 ... | reverse complement strand
GCGACGCCCGAATACAAATACGGCATTGCCCGCCTCTACCGCGATCTCGGCGTTCCCGTCGTGCCGGTCGCCATGCATCCCGGCCTGTTCTGGCCACGCCGCAAGTTCCAGCGCTATCCCGGCCATTTCAAGGTACGCATCCTGCCGGCGATCGAGCCGGGCCTCGATCCGGACGTGTTTTTCGACACGCTGATGGCACGCCTCGAGGCGGCCAGCGACGAGTTGCTGATCGAGACTGCACGCGACAATCCGCATGTGCCGCTGCCGCCGACGGCGGTAAAGCGGCTGGCAGAACTGCAGGCAGGCTGAAACGCCGGAAGAAACAGGTACGGGCTGCCTGCCAATCCGCCTGTCAGTCCGCCTGTCAGTTCGCCTGTCAGTTCGCCTGCAAATCCGGTTGACCGATCGCCGCGATTGCCGCGACGACGCCTTCCAGCCAGTGGTCGCGGATCCCCATTTCACGCAGATGGGCAGCCGTATTGGCCACATAGGTCGGGTTCGGACCCGACTGGCCAACCGCGCCGGCAACGATTTGTGCCGCCTCTTCGACCGTGACGGCCCCGCCATATTGCGGATGTGCCCGGTCGACCACATAGGTCAGGCCGGTCACCTGGCGTCCGTCATCGAAACGCAGCCGGACGCTGCGTTCGAGATAGACATTGGTGACAAGTTCGCGTTCGCGCAGATAGGCCAGCGTGTCAGGCCACAGGGTCGGATCGACACGAAAGGCGATGCCGCGGCACGAGCCGCCACGATCGAGGCCCAGCACCAGGCCGGGGCGCGCCTCGGTCCCGCGATGCACCCAGGAGCGCACGCAGAGCGACCGCCGATAGCCGGTCAGGCGGGCCTGAACCCGCTCCTCGAAGGCAAAGCCCGGGTTCCACATCAAGGATCCGTAGCCAAAGACCCAAAATTCGTCCATATCGCAGGCCAATCCACTCACTCAGGATTTGATCGTCAATCAGGAGCACCCCATGGCAACGCCATCCACAGCGCCCGCAAGCGCCACAAGCCGCAAGGTGTTTCGTCTGGGCGTTTTTATCGTCCTGTTCATCGCTGTCTATAGTGTCGCCTGGTATTTTGCCGCCGAATATCTGCGCCGGCAGATCGTCGCCTTCTTCGAGGGCGGCAATCCGGCCGCCATCACGGCCAATTGCGAGCAGCCGAGCATCGGCGGCTATCCTTTCCGCTTCAGGCTGAATTGCGACCGGCTGTCGCTCGACGACAACTATCAGGGCATTTCCGCCTCGTTCGGCGCCGTGCGGGCCGCAGCCCAGATCTATGCGCCCGGCCATGTCGTCTGGGAACTGGATGGGCCGGCCGAAATCCGCTCGGCGCTCGGCTTCAACTCGACGATCGAATGGGAAGACCTGCGGTCGAGCTTCAACGCGACGCTGTCCGGCCTGCAGCGCAGCTCGCTCGAAATCCGCAACCTGAAGGCACAGCTGATTTCGACCGTCAGCCCCCTCAAGCTTGAACTGACCGCGCCGCATGCGGAAAGCCATATCAGGGGCAACGGTGGCGATCTCGACTACGCAGCCCTGGTGCGCGACGCGGTGCTGGCAATCGGTGGCAATCCCGTCGCCCTGCCGCCGGCCTCGGCCAGCATCGACGTGACATTTGCCGACCGCGGCGGCCTGCTGCAGCCGGCACTGGCGCATAGCCAGAGGCTTTATGGCACCAAGGGCGAGATCCGCCGGCTTGTGACGGATCTGGGCGAAGGCCGTCTGCTGACCCTGAGCGGTCCGTTTTCGGTCGGCGAAGACGGCCTGATTTCCGGTGAGATCCGCGCCGAGATCGAAGGGATCAGGGCGTGGAACGATGCGCTCGGCGTCGCCTATCCGCAGATGAAGGACACGTTCGACGACGTGGCCAAGGTGCTCGCGGTCGTCTCTTTCGGCCAGGACAGGGGCTCTGCCGAAATCACCATCCGCGACGGCGTCGCATCGCTCGGCTTCATTCCGCTCGGCACGATACCGCCGCTCTGAGACAGGGGCGGCGGAACGTAAAGCTCTACTTGTCGAGCGAATGACGGCCGAAGTCCGGCACGTCGACATCCTGGCCGGCCTCGATGATCGAGCGGCGCACGGCGCGGGTGCGGGTGAACAACTCGATCAGCTTGTCGCCCTCGCCCCAGCGGATCGCCCGCTGCAGATAGGCGAGATCCTCGGAAAAGCGCGCCAGCATTTCCAGGATCGCATCCTTGTTGTGCAGGCAAACGTCGCGCCACATGGTCGGGTCGGAGGCGGCAAGGCGGGTGAAATCGCGGAAACCGGAAGCCGAATATTTGATCACTTCGGACTCGGTCACGGCTTCCAGATCATCCGCCGTGCCGACGATATTGTAGGCGATGATATGCGGCAGATGCGAGACGATCGCCAGAACCTTGTCGTGATGCTGCGGATCCATTTCGTCGATACGCGAGCCGAGCGCCTGCCAGAAGCCGCCAAGACGCGCCAGCGCATCCGCATCGGTATCCGGCAGCGGCGTGAAGATGCACCAGCGGCCCTTGAACAGGCCGGCAAAGCCTGCATCCGGGCCGGACTTTTCCGTACCCGCCAGCGGATGACCCGGAATGAAATGTACGCCTTCCGGCATGTGCGGCGCCATCTGCGCGATCACCGACGCCTTCGTCGAACCGACATCGGTGACGATCGCGCCGGGTTTCAGGCTGGACGCGATCTGTTGTGCCACCGCCCCCGATGCGCCGACCGGCACCGAGACGATGACCAGGTCGGCGTCCCTTGCCGCATCTGCCGCCGACGTGGTGTAGGCGGTTCCCAGATCGAGTTCCTCCGCCCGCTTCAGGGTTTCGGCGCTGCGTGTCGAGATCACGACCTCGCGCGCCAGCCCCAGTTTCTGGATGTCGCGTGCGATCGACGAACCGATAAGGCCGATACCGATCAGGGCAATGCGATTGAACAGGATTTCAGACATCACGTGCGTTCCATGAATTCTGTGAGGGCGGCAATCACGCCGGTATTGGCTTCTTCGCTACCGATCGTCATGCGAAGTGCATTGGGAAAGCCGTAGGCGCGCACCGCACGCAGGATGAAGCCACGACTGGTGAGGAAGTCATCCGCATCGGTGGCGCACTTTCCGTCACCGTCGGGGAAGTGGATCAGGATGAAATTGGTGACCGAGGGCGTGACCTGGAGACCAAGCGCGGTCAGCGCTTCCGACACCCGGGCGAGCCAGACCTGATTGTGCTCGACGGCATTGGCCACATGCGCCTGGTCGCGCATGGCGGCGGCACCGGCAAAAAGCGCCGGCGTGTTGATATTGAACGGTCCGCGCACGCGGTTCATCGCGTCGATGATCTCTGCTGGACCGTAAATCCAGCCTATCCTGAGCGCCGCGAGCCCGTAGACCTTGGCGAAGGTCCGGGTCATGACGACATTGCGATTGGCCGAGACGAGCTCGATGCCGGCTTCGTAGTCATTGCGGCGGACATATTCGGCATAGGCCGCGTCGAGCACCAGGATGACATGCGCCGGAAGCGCCGCATGCAGGCGCTTGATATCGGCATAGGGCACATAGGTCCCGGTCGGATTGCCGGGATTGGTGAGGAAAACGATCTTGGTGCGCTCGGTCACGGCGGCAAGGATCGCCTCGACATCGACCCGCCGATCACTCTCCTCGACCGTGACGGGCGTGCCGCCGGCGGCGAGGATCTGGATCCGGTAGAGCAGGAAGCCGTGTTCGGTGATGATGCCCTCGTCTCCCGGGCCGAGGTAGGTATTGGCGAGCAGGCCCAGCAATTCGCCCGAACCGTTACCGCAAAGGATATTGGCTGGGTTTAGTCCATGCACCTCGGCAATCGCGTCCCGGAGCACCCGCGCCTGACCGTCGGGATAGATTTCGAGCTTCTCTGCGGCCGTGCGAAAGGCATCGATAGCTTGGCGGCTCGGACCGAGCGGCGTTTCATTGGACGACAGCTTGAAGACGCGCGCGACGCCACCCGCATGTTCCTTGCCGGGCACATAGGCGGCGATATCCAGGATCCCCGGCCGGGGCATCGGCTTCGTCATGGCGACACTCATGCGACTGCTCTCTGTCGTGAAATTGGTGCGGTATCGGCACCCTTGATAAGCGCATGCAATAAAATGGAAATCATCGATTGTCGAGGCTCGCCGGCACGGTGCCGGATTGCGCCGGGCGGCAAGACAGAAGCCCGCCGGCAATCCTCATCCGTGGTCGCCGGCGGTCCGCGTGGTCGGAACGCCATGCGGCGCAAGCACCGGCGCAAAGACGCGCCGGGAGGCGCGGGCTGCGACCGGCAGGCCCTGGTAGAGCCGTTTCTGCGCCTCGACGACGATGACGCCGGAAAACGCCGGCCACAGCAGGCCACCGAGTTTTTCGAAACCGCTGCGCAGGCGCAGAACGGCGCGGATCTTCGATGGCGGAAAGAACAGCGCTTCCGCGCTGGCGCCGGGGGTGAAATTCGTCTCGCGCAGCAAGGCCGTCAGCTGCCCGCGCGAATAGGGCCGGCCGGATCCGAACGGCGTATGCTCCATGCGCGCCCAGACGCCGCGGCGATTGGGCACAACGATGACCAGCCGGCCGCCGGGCGCCAGCACCCGCCAGATTTCCTTCAGCGTCTCACGCGGGTTTTCGGCAAATTCCAGTGAATGCACCATCAGCACCCGGTCGACCGAGGAATCCGGCAGCGGCAATTCTTCCTCGAAGACCAGCGCCGTGGCCGAGGGCTCGCCGACCGGCCAGTTCACCGCCCCCTGCCCGGCCGGCATGAAGGCGAGGGTTCGTTCGGTATCGGCGCGGAACCGATCGAGGAACGGCGTGCAATAGCCAAGCCCCACCAGTCGCTCTTGCGGCAGTCGCGCCCAGAGCGACGAAAGCGCCAGAGCGATCGACTGTTCGGCCACGCGGCCAAGCATGGTGTAGTAGAACTGGCGAAGGTCAACGATATCGACATGCATGACGCCATTGTTAGCAGCCAGCGATTGGACTTCAAGAGTTTACAAGCTACATTCGCGCCAACAACGTGGGAACGGATGGCTGGACAATGAAATCCCTTGAAATCGATGTGTTTCTCTGCCGCAGCGACAATTTTGGCGTGCTGCTGCATTGCCCGGATTCAGGCCTTACGGCTTGCATCGACGCGCCCGAACTCGAACCGATCCTGGCAGCCGCAAAGCGCCGCGACTGGACGATCACCCATATCTTCACCACCCACCATCACAGCGACCATGTGGAAGCCAATCTGGCCCTGAAGGAGCAGTTCGACTGCGAGATCATCGGCCCGCGCAACGAGGCCGTGGCCATCCCCGGCATTGACCGCACCGTCGGCGACGGCGACGAGTTCACCTTCGGCAAGCATCTGGTCCGGGTGATCGAGACCCCTGGCCATACGGCGGGCCATGTCTGCTACCACCTGCCGGAAGACAAGCTCCTGTTTTCGGCCGACACGCTGTTTGCGCTCGGATGCGGCCGCCTGTTCGAACGCTCGGCAATCGACATGTGGCATTCGCTGCAGAAGCTGGCCGAATTGCCCGACGAAACAATCGTCTACTTCGGCCATGAATATACCCTGTCGAACGCCCGGTTTGCCCTCACCATCGATCCGGACAACAGCCGGCTGAAATCGCGCGCCCAGGATATCGAGATCATGCGCGCGCGCGGCGATTTCACCGTGCCGACGACGATCGCGCTGGAGAAGGAAACCAATCCCTTCCTGCGCGCCAACGATCCGGATATCCGCCGGACGCTTCGCATGCCGACCGAAAGCGATGAGGATGTCTTTGCCGAGATCCGCAAGCGCAAGGACAATTTCTGATGACGGCCGCCGAAATCATCGAAACCTTGGGCATGGAGCGCCATCCCGAGGGCGGCTGGTATGTGCAGACCTTCAAGGATGGCAATGGCGGCGCGCGCGGCCATTCGACCGCGATCTACTATCTGCTCGAGGCCGGAGAGCGCTCCCATTGGCACCGGGTCCGGGATGCAGCCGAGGTCTGGCACTATTATGCCGGGGCGCCGCTGGCGCTGAGTTGGTCCAGCGACGGGCGCACGGTCGAGACGATCATTCTCGGCACCGATATCCTCGAGGGCGAGCGCCCGCAGGCGGTCATTGCCGCCAATCAATGGCAGGCAGCCGAAAGCCTCGGCGCCTTTACGCTGGTCGGCTGCACCGTGGCCCCAGGTTTCGACTTTTCCGCGTTCGAGATGGCACCATCCGGCTGGGAACCGGGCAAGGGCGAATAAACAATCAGGCAGCCGACAACGTGACGGTCAGGATCACCTGTGCCGCGTAATAGGTTGCCCAGACGAGATAGGCCGCCGGACCGTCATAATGGTGATCCGGACCCCACCGGAAACGGCGCAACGCAAGCAGCGTATCCGACAGGATAAAGATACCTGTGCCGACGGCAACCCAGGGGTTGGCGATCCTGAGCGCCATCCAGCCGACCAAAAGAAAAACCGCCACATAGGCGAGGATTGCCAGCAAAAGCCGGCCGGCCTGACGCCGAATCAGGCAGACGATGATCAGGGTATGAACGAGCAGCAGCAGGCCCGCGACCGTGCGCCAGCCTTCGGCAAACACGAAACCCGATATACCGAGTGGCGCCATGACGGCAGCATAGACGAGATGCGACAGGAGAAAGGCGATGAGCCCGCCGACAAAGGCGCGGGCTCCGTCAAAGGCAAGGAAGCCGTCGCCAGCCGCGCCCAACATGAGGGCCAGGACCAACAGCGTTGGCGCCCCCACAAGCAGTGCGTAAAGCGCAAGCAGAACGACAGGCAGGGTTTTCCACACGGCCCGCAACGCAGTCTTCGGTCGCGGCAGGATCCAGAAATATCCAATGCCCAGCGCGACCGAGAGCATCAGAACCCCGGCCGCTGGCGTTGCCATGCTGTCTCCGTTCAGGATTGGACCTTGCTTCGTTTGAAGACCATATCGCGCGCCGCCAGCATCGCGCCACCGGTGATCAGCACGCAGGCCAGACCAATTCTGACACTAACCTCGCCAAAACCAAAAATGATCAGGATCAGGGTCGAGAGCAGGGGCGCAGCATAGCTTGAAGCGCCGAGGATCTGGATGTCGCCATTCTTGACGCCGTAATCCCAGACATAGAAGGCAGCACCGACCGGCAGCAGTCCCAGCCCGACGACGGCTGCCCATTGCATCCAGTCGACCGGCCAGACGGTGGTCTCCAGCCCGAGATGGCACACAAGCGACAGCAGCGAGGTGGCGAGGCAGAAACCGGTGACGACATCGGTGGACACAGCCTCGAAATGCCTGCTGAGCAGCGAATAGCCGGCCCAGGTAAACGCGCAGAGGAAGGCGGCGAAATAACCGAGCGTATAGGCCGGATCGAAGGCGACGCCATTCTTCGCCACGATCAGGATCGTGCCGGCAAGCCCAGCCAGCGCGCCGACAATATGATGCCAGCCGAGCCGCTCGCCCGGCAGAAGCGCCGAGCCGACGACGATCAGCAGTGGCCAGAGATAGGCGATCAGGCCGGCCTCGACCGCCGGTGCATTCCGGAGTGCGGTGAAATAGAGAAAATGATAGCCGAACAGCCCGCCGACGCCGATCAGCCAGACCTTGGCCGGCTGGCGCAATGCCTTCAGGCGCTCGGGCCTTGCCGCAAAGATCGCCAGTCCCGGCAGGCTGCCGATGGCAAAGGTGATGGCCGAAAGCTGGAACGGCGGCATCGTGCCGGAGGCGGCGGTCATCAGCGCCAGGAAGGACCACATCAAGATTGCGGTAAAGCCGATCAGCGTCGCCTTGGTCTTCATTCATCCCTCATAAAGGCCCCGCGCGGGCCCGTTGCAGGCCCAGACGGGATGAAAACCCGCGCCTGCTAGCCGTCGAATTTTTGCGCCGAGACGTAGATCGTCCCATAGCGTGTCGGCACGCGCGCATAGACCGGAGCATATAGCTTGAGGGTTGCGGTCTTGGCAAACCAGATCTCCATGCCCTCGACCGAGCGCAGGTATTCGATATCCTTGCGGCCTTTGCGATAGCCGGACTTCGGCACGTATTTGACCCCGCAGACCACGGCCTCGCCCTTCAGCTTGCCGGCGGAGTAACCTTCCGTCCGCTTTGGCGACAGCACCAAGTCCATCCGGCTTTCGCCATCATAGACGGCCAGCGTCTGCGAACAGACATCGGCGTCTCCCGGGATGAGGAAGGCGCCGATCGGATCGAGCACGGCATTCAGATCGCCGTCAGCGATCGGCACCCATGTGTCCGGCCGGGGCTTCGGCTTCGGTTCGACCACGGTTTCCACCACGCTGCCGGCCCGATATTTCACATCATAGGTGCTGGTCTTGCGACCATCCTTGTATTCGAGCTGATATCGGTCGGGCTGGAAGCGCTGACCGTCGACCTGGCCGGAAACGCTGCTTTTGGCGGAGATTTCCTTGACGATATCGACCAACCCGGACGAACGGAAATGCCCGCCGATCGTGTAGCGCCCGCCATCCACTTCCGTCTCGAAGGACAAACGGGCAATCGGCAGCACGCCCAGCGAAACGCTGTATTCCGTATTGTAGCGCACCTCCGCGGCATCGGCAGAGCCGAGGGAGGACAGAACAAGACCAATAATCAGACTGGTAGCACGCAATGATCGACCCTCAGGGAATGGGGCCGAAAATCCGGCGACCCGATTTCGGCATCTTACCGTGGACTATGGCAATAAAATAACGCAATGACGCTGCTGGAGCCGGAAAATCCAAGGTTTGGCTTGACGCGCAGGTTCTGCCTGACTATAGAACCGCAACTTTCCAATCAAGCGCTGTTGGATTGCCTGCCCGGCATTTGGCCGGAAGCGATGCGATGGCCTAGAAAATAATAGGTGTACCATGTCCCGCAGTTGCGAATTGACCGGCAAGGGCGTCCAGTCGGGCAACAATGTTAGCCACGCGAACAACAAGACCAAGCGTCGGTTCCTGCCGAACCTGTGCGACGTCACGTTGATTTCAGATGCTCTCAACCAGCGTTACCGTCTGCGCGTTTCGGCTGCAGCACTGCGCACGGTCGAGCATCGTGGTGGCCTCGACGCGTTCCTGATCAAGGCCTCTGAAACCGAACTGAGCATGCGCGCTCGTCTGCTGCGTCGCCAGATCGTCAAGAAGACCGCTGCAGCCGCTTAATTTCAAGCGCTGACGTAGGCTTTAAAGGCTTGGCCGGACATCCGGACAAGCCTTTTCGTTTGACGTGAATCCGGCGGATGCCATCGGCTTCACCAACGACGCTAAACATCATTGTCCCTCCAACTGGTGGCATCACCCAGGATAAAAAAATGCTGAAGACGCGCTATTTCCTTCTCTACAGCCTGCTCATGACGGCAATTGTCGTCGCCTCCAACTTCCTCGTGCAGTTCCCTCTGGGCGGCACGCTGGCAGGCATCAATCTCGCCGACCTTCTGACGTTTGGCGCTTTTACCTATCCGGTTTCCTTCCTGATCACCGACCTGACCAACCGTCAGTTTGGCCCGGGCACCGCACGCAAGGTCGTTTTTGTCGGCTTTATCGTCGGCGTCGCCCTGTCAATCGCTCTCGCCAGCCCGCGGATCGCGATTGCCTCCGGCTCCGCCTTCCTCGTCGGCCAGCTTCTCGACATCTCGGTGTTCAACCGCCTGCGTCAGCTGTCCTGGTGGAAGGCTCCGCTGATGGGTTCGCTGATCGGCTCGGTTCTCGACACAGTGATCTTCTTCTCGCTGTCGTTCGCCCCTGTCTTCAGCTTCATCGGCCCGAATGACGACTTTGCCATCGCCTCGGCACCGATCTTCGGCGTGCTGGCCGTGGAAGCCCCGCGCTGGATCTCCTGGGCACTTGGTGACTTTGCCGTGAAGATGCTGGTCGGCATCGTCATGCTGCTGCCCTACGGCGCCCTGATGAGCGTTGTCAGGCCCATGCCGGCTCGCACGGCTGCCTGATACTGGGAATAACGGATCAAGACCGCCTGGACACCGCTCAGGGCTCCAGGCGGAACTCCAGCATCACTGTGCGCTGCAGGATGGAATGATTGTCGTCCGAGACGACGATCAGGTGCATGGAACCATCGTCCGCCACGACGACATCAATGCCTTCCATATTGTCGATCTCGGATGCGTTGTCGGCTTCGAAGATGACCGGGCCATCGACGATCGCACCAGGCCGGATCGAGGCGCCATCGATGCGGCGCAGCCGCATGGCAACCCCGCTGGCAATCGAGAAACGGCGCTCCAGCAGGACAAGCTCGCCAGATGGCAGGAAGACACCATCGGTGATCTCGAAGCCGTCATGTGGACGGACGCGAAATTCCCCGGCAAGCGGCCCATTCAGGATGCCGGCAAAATTGTTGCCGTCTTCATCGACACTCTTTTCCGAGATCGCCACGACCCCACCGGCGAGCAGGGCATCCGCCGGCGAGACCACCAGCGCCTCTATGCCGCCATTGCCGCGCAGGCGTGAAGTGGGAAACGGCAGGGCTAGCGGCTGCGACGGGCGTGCCGTCGCCAACGAGGCAATCGGCGCATAGGTGACAACCCTGTGGCGCTGCTCGAAGCCGACCAGAGCCGCGCCATCGACAAGCGCAAGGCTCTCGGCATCGACCTGATATTTGCTGGCGCTCTCCCGACCATCCCGATTGAGCATGGCGGCAAGCCGGGCATCGCTGACGCCGGACAGCATGCCATCCGCGCCACGCTCTATCCGGCCCTCAATCCAGTATCCCGTGTCGAACACGCCGACAAAGCGTGAATCGTCAAGAAAACGAATGGAGGAGAAGGCGCCGAACAGCGGTTCGTCAGACGAAAGCTCCAGCCCGCCGACAAACTCGATCCCCTCGGCAAGACGCGGCGATCCGCCCAATGTGGTGATGGCACGGGATTCGATGCGGATCGGCAGCGCTTCCCCCGGCTTCAGCGCCGATGGCGCACAGGAGGCCAGCAGCAGCGCAACGGAGATCGCCAGAAGGCTTGCGCCAGAGCGACAACCCGGAACTGGCCTAGGCACGACGGCGGCGTCCGCCACCCGAGCCAGAGGCATTGTCCTCGAACAGCGAGGCCAGTTGCTCGGTCATCGCGCCCGCCAGTTCATCGGCATCGACGATGGTGACGGCGCGGCGATAGTAGCGCGTAACATCATGGCCGATGCCGATCGCCAGCAATTCGACCGGCGAGCGCGTCTCGATCTGCTCGATAACCGCACGCAGATGGCGCTCGAGATAATTGCCCGGATTGACCGACAGCGTCGAATCGTCGACCGGCGCGCCATCGGAGATCATCATCATGATCTTGCGCTGCTCGCGCCGCGCCATCAGACGGTTATGCGCCCACATCAGCGCCTCGCCGTCGATATTCTCCTTCAACAGGCCTTCGCGCATCATCAGGCCGAGATTGCGTCGTGCGCGCCGCCAGGGAGCGTCGGCCGACTTGTAGATGATATGGCGCAGGTCGTTGAGGCGGCCGGGTGCTGACGGCTTGCCGCCGGCAAGCCATTTCTCTCTGGACTGCCCGCCCTTCCACGCCTTGGTGGTAAAGCCGAGGATCTCGACCTTGACGCCGCAGCGCTCCAGCGTCCGCGCAAGGATGTCGGCGCAGGTGGCGGCGACCGTGATCGGTCGGCCGCGCATCGAGCCGGAATTGTCGATCACCAGCGTCACGACCGTATCGCGGAACTTGGTGTCCTTTTCCTTCTTGAAGGACAGCGGCTGCATCGGATCGATGACCAGACGAACCAGACGGGCCGGATCGAGGTAACCCTCCTCGAGATCGAACTCCCAGGACCGGTTCTGCTGTGCCATCAGGCGGCGTTGCAGCCGGTTGGCCAGACGGCCGACGGCACCCTGCAGATGGGCCAGCTGCTTGTCGAGAAAGGCGCGCAACCGGTCGAGCTCGGCTTCGTCGCACAACTCTTCCGCGGTGATCTCCTCGTCGAATTCCTCGGTGAAGATCTTGTAGTCGACTTTCTCGTTGAAATCGTCGAACGGCGTCGACGGGCGGCGCATTTCGCCGGGTGTCTCGCTGTCGTCCTCGCCCTCGTCGGCCATGTCGTCGTCGGAAATCTCCGCGCCGTCCATTTCGCCGTCGTCCATCTGCTCCTGCGAGGCTTCGCTCTCGTCGGCCGGCGCGGATTCGGAACCCGCCTCTTCCTCGGCGCTCTCCTGGTCCTCGTCACCGCTGCGCGGCTGGTCCTCGTCGGTCGATTCGTCGTCCTCGCCCTGTTCCTGATCGTCGCCGACATCCTCGGCCATTTCCATGGCCGAGAGCATGTGACGGATCACCCGGGCGAAATTCTGCTGGTCGTTGATCGCATTCGGCAGGTTGTCGAGATCGGCACCGGCCTTGTCCTCGATGAACGAGCGCCAGAGATCGAGCACCTTGCCGGCCGTCTCCGGCGGCTTCTGGCCGGTGAGCTTCTCGCGCACCAGCATGGCGACGGCTTCCTGGATCGGCGCGTCTTCCTGGCGGCTGATCGTCGAGAAATTGGCTTTCGCATATTTCTCGGTGTTCATCGACTGGATGTTGGAGGCAACGCCCGGCATGCGCAGCGAACCGATCGCCTCGACGCGCGCCTGCTCGACCGCGTCGAAGATCATCCGGGCATCGGCACCCTGCGGCGCCATGGTCGCATGGATCTTCTGGTCGTGGCAGGCAATCCTCAGCGCCATCGAGTCGCCGAGACCGCGGGTAACGGCGAGTTCGTGTGCGGTCGGGCGCTTCGACAGTTCCGGCAGGCGCACGCGCTCGCCGGCAAGGCCGGGCCGTTCATTGGCAAAGGCCACCTCGACCTGCGGATCGCCCGCAATCGAGCGGACGCAGCCGGTGATCGCACGGCGCATCGGCTCCGTGTCCACGCCTGCGCCCGTCTTGGCCCTGCTATTGTCGCCGCGCCCTGCCATGCTGATCGTTTCCCTTACGCGCCAAGCACGATGTTGGCGGCACTTTCCTTCAGCTCGACGCCGAAGGCGCGCTGATACTGTTCGGCGACCAGCGTCCTCTCCAGCTCGTCGCACTTGTTGAGGAAGGTGACGCGGAAGGCAAAGGCCACATCGCCGAAGATCTCGGCGTTTTCGGCCCAGGTAATCACGGTACGCGGGCTCATCACGGTCGACAGATCGCCGTTGATGAAGGCGGCGCGGGTGAGATCGGCAAGGCGAACCATGCGCGAAACCGTGTCGCGGCCTTCTGCGGTGGCGCCGAAGCTCTTGACCTTGGCGGCGACGATTCCGACTTCGTTGTCGTGCGGCAGGTAGTTCAGCGTGGTCACGATCGACCAGCGGTCCATCTGCGCCTGGTTGATCTGCTGCGTGCCGTGATAGAGGCCGGTGGTGTCGCCGAGGCCGACGGTGTTGGCCGTGGCGAACAGGCGGAAGGCCGGGTGCGGGCGGATGACGCGGCTCTGGTCGAGCAGCGTCAGGCGGCCGGAACTCTCCAGCACGCGCTGGATGACGAACATCACGTCCGGGCGGCCGGCATCATATTCGTCGAAGACGAGCGCGACATTGTGCTGGTAGGCCCAGGGCAGGATGCCGTCCTTGAATTCGGTAATCTGCTTGCCGTCCTTGAGCACGATGGCGTCCTTGCCGACGAGATCGATACGGCTGACATGGCTGTCGAGGTTGACACGCACGCAGGGCCAGTTGAGGCGGGCGGCGACCTGCTCGATATGCGTGGACTTGCCGGTACCATGGAAGCCCGACACCATGACGCGGCGGTTATGGGCAAAGCCGGCCAGGATCGCCAGCGTCGTGTCGCGGTCGAACAGGTAGTCCGGGTCGAGATCCGGCACATAGGGGTCGCCCTTGCTGTAAGCCGGGACGCGGATATCGCTGTCTATTCCAAAAACCTCGCGCACCGACACGGTCGTGTCGGGGAGATTGGAAATATCAAGATCAATTTTGCTCATCGTTTCTCCATGCCAGGCGCTTCCGACCGGCCGCATATCGTCGCTGCTGCTTCTCGGATTAACAGAAACCCGCCTGCTTTAACAATTGGTAGGCTTGAATAACAGCGCGAAAACGCTCTTCAGAACCTCTGTCTCCGCCATTTGCATCGGGATGGTGTTTTTTTACAAGCTCCTTGTAGCGGGTCTTGATCTCGGTTGCCGTCGAATTGGCCGAAAGACCGAGCGTATCCAGTGCCTTGGTCTCCATGGTCTTCAGCTTGCGCAGCTGCGGCTGGAAGCGAGAACCATTGCCCGTACGACCCTGCTGGACAAAGCCGAACGGGTCCTTCATGCGCGCCTGTGACGCAGCCGAACCGGACCGGGCCGTCGAATGCAATGGGCTAGTCTTGGCCGCCTTGTTGACGCCAACCGTCCAGGTCGGCCGGTGTCCGGTGATAGCTTCCTTCTGGTAGCGGGCGATCTCGGTGTCCGACAGGCCGGAGAAATAGTTGTAGCCCTTGTTGTAGTCCTTCACATGCTCGAAGCAGAACATGAAGAACTGACCCTCGGCGTGGCGACCCACGGGAGCGCGATGGACACCCGGCTTTTCGCAGCCGTCCCACTGACAGGTTGGATTGGATGGCTCGGGCTCCGCCACACGCTTGCGCTTGGTGCGGATCCGATCGAAGTATTTCGAGTCGAGTTTCATGCGGTAATTATGGTGCCTAGACAGTGGCGCGACAAGAATTGACAAATCGGAATGTTGCGCGCTTTGTGGGGCTTTTTCCGCAAGCCAGACCACAGGGAACACGATATGTCCGTGCGCAACCGCATCGAGCAAACACTGCGCCAGGAACTGGCCCCCGAGCGGCTGGACGTGATCGATGAAAGCGCCCATCACGCCGGTCATCAGCCGGACATTACCGGCACCGGCGAGACCCATATGCGGGTGCGCATCGTCTCTGCAAAATTCAACGGCCTTAGCCGTCTTGCCCGCCACCGAGCCGTGACGGATCTGTTGAAGCCGGAACTCGACGCCGGGCTGCATGCGCTGGCCATCGAGCCGGCAGCACCGGGCGAACCGACACGCTGGTAGAGCCGGCGGCCGATCAAGCCTCTGTCTTGACGGCTTCGATCGGGCGAATGCGCAGCTTGGTGATGCGGTTCTTTTCCCGTTTCATCACGATGAACCGCTTGCCGTAGAAGGTGAATGCCTGCCGTTCTTCCGGGATCGATCGTGATTCGTGGATGACGAGGCCGGCAATCGTCGTCGCCTCCTCGTCCGGCAGATCCCAGTCGAGCGCGCGATTGAGATCGCGGATCGGCACGGCGCCATCAACCACCATCGACCCGTCGGACTCCTGCCGAACGCCCTGCAGCTCCACATCGTGCTCGTCGGCAATGTCACCGACGATTTCCTCCAGAATATCCTCCAGCGTCACGACGCCCTGGACCTCGCCATACTCGTCGACGACGACGGCAAAATGCAGTTTGCGGCGCAGGAAGGCGTTGAGCTGTTCCTTGAGCGTCGTGGTATCGGGAACGAACCACGGCTTCTGCGCGATCTTGATGATGTCGAGATTTTCCGGCTCGACATTGGGTTCGGCCAGCGACCGCAGGAGATCTTTCGCGTGCACGACGCCGATGATGTTTTCGGTCGAGCCGCGCCAGAGCGGCATGCGCGTGTAGGGGCTTTCCAACACGGCGCGCACGGCCACGTCCGGCAGATCGTCGGCATTGATCGCTCGCATCGCCGTGCGATGGATCATGACATCGGAAACCTCGAGCTCCTCGAGATCGAAAAGACCGCTGAGCCGGTCTTTCTGCTCCTTGTCGAACTGGCCATCGCGATTGATGAGATCGAGTGCCGCATGCAACTGGTCATGGCTGGACAAGGCCAGCGTCTCGGCCGTCGGCTGCACGCCGAAGCCGCGCAGCAGGCCGCGCACGAGCGCATTCACCACGCGTGCCAGCAAGGACCCGGCGGCCGTCATTTCGCCCGCTTCTCTTCGAGGAAGGAGACGACCTCAGACGAAGGCACGTCATCGGCGACAAAGGCTTCACCGAGACCACGCGTCAGGATGAAGGTCAGCTTGCCGCCCTTCACCTTCTTGTCCTGCGCGATCGCATCCATCAGGACGTCGGTCGGCGGCAATTCGCCGGGGATCTCGTCCATCCGGGTCGGCAGGCCGACCGCACGCAGATGAGCCTC
>ERZ1034377.172-NODE-172-length-16695-cov-85.756469_pt1 | contig 16695 bp, 25 predicted proteins | sample MGYA00520584_ERZ1034377 | MGnify/ENA primary metagenome ERZ1034377 (study PRJEB33736, sample SAMEA104288464) | Azolla filiculoides | biome: Urban; feature: water surface; material: ditch water | place: Netherlands | collected 2014 ... | reverse complement strand
ATAGTAGTAGTAACAACACATACATCTATTATGATGGCAGTAAAAGCTTACCATTAGATATAGAGTTATATCACCACAGTGATTCTTGACCCAAAGGGAAACAAGACCCTCTATTTGAGAAGCAACCTGAGTTAGGAATTAAATAGTTAGGAATTAAATTAATACATCTGACCTTAAGCCGTGGTTATCAACTAGGAATAGTAATTATAGATCCTGGATATGGCCACAATAGGTCTTTCTTATTAAAGATAGAAAATTGGAATTTAAAGTATTGAGGAGGATTAGCTAAAAATCCCAAAATCCTTGCCAGTGACCAAGAGGATAGTCCACAAATAATTAGGTTAGATGAATTAGCACAAAGTTTACCCCAAGAGGCTTTTACAGAAGTTCAACTGGAGTTAGATAAAACCAAAACATTATGGGTAGTAACTAAAGAAGTAGAAATATCAACCTTAACTAACTGGAAGGGGCAATATTGCTATCGTCATCAACGGTTCTACTTTCTCTCAAGCCACTGATATTGACTACTTTATGACCAATGTTTCTTGAGCAATTGTCACACCCCAATGGATAGTTGATACATATTCTCAAAGAAATTGGGTAGAAGTTGTTTACAGGGAAGCCAAGGGATGGTTAGGACTCAAAGAATATCAAGTTGGAGATAACAGCAGTTTACTGCGCCATTTTATTTTGGTTTTCTGTGCCTACACTTTTATTCTTTGCCATCAGTGGACTGGAGGATTAAGACCAAGGTGGTCTAAGAAACCTTTGAATACCTTTACTCAAGCTTTAGAAGCGTTGAGAACAGCCATATCTTTTCTATTTATTGATTGGTTCAACTTGAAGCCGGACGTGTTTCCTTGTTATCAAGCTAGTTTGGGCTACATTTGGGCTTTATTTTTGTTTACGTCCCGTTAATTGCTTTTCCCCTGAAGAAAGTCGATGTTTGGGAACTGCTTTACCATTTAAATCATATAAAGATAAGCCGAAGGTTTTAGCATCAATAGCAATAGGATGTAATAAATATGACTTATATAATAAGTACAGAAAACAGTTTTTTACTTCCTCTTCTAATTTATTCAGTTTTCTCAACGTTAATCTTTCTCGAAACACCTTTAAGGTTTCCTGTACTCTCGAAGCAGAGTCAATAATATATTCACTATTTTGATATTTAAGATCTTCTACAGTGTATTCATTTAATTCTTGCTTCGGTTTCTTGATTTCTATATCTAATTCTATCAGTTGGTGATTCATTATTTCAGCCTGAGATTTAATTTTATTGAATTGAGTTTGTGCCTGTTTTACAGCTTTTGCAATTTGGTATATTCTTCCGGTGCAGCTGCAGTTTGTACTTGTCTTTATAAAGCTAGAATTTATTCTTCATAATTATCTAATTCATTTAACTGCTTTTGGGCTGTACTTTTGGAAATTTGCAACCGATAATTTACATTATCAAGGAAAGTTAAACTTTCTTGATATCCATTCAACGAAGTGTTTTCTATTGAGACATTATTTGTATATAAACTATTAATATCTTCAGCTAAAAAAGATTGAATATGAGTAACTTTATTAGTCTCCAGATTTAATTGTTGTAACCAATTAATTAATCTTTCATATCTAGCAACTAAGACATCTTGAGCTAATTGGATCTGTTGGCTTTTAAGTTCTTTTTCTCGCTGTCGTTGGACTTGAGATAATAAAGGACTAATTAATACCAAAGGTAAAAAATCAGATCCTAATTCACATAAAGACTCACGGATATTATTACCAGCTTTGATTTTATCTTCCTTTTCTCGTTCTAATTGGCCACGTTGAGCAGCAATTTTACCACCTTCATTAAGAAATTTATGTAAAGCCTCTTCCTGAATTTTCTCTAAAATATCAACCTCAAGATTGAGATTTTCTAGTTTTTTCTGATTCTTTTCGTATTCTTGCTGTTTTTCCGGTAATTTACTTTTAAGTGCTTCTAATTTAGCTAAATCTTGATTATCTGCAAATTCTCGTTCTTTACGATTGACTAGAATTCCTAAATCAACTGCTAATTTATCTCCTAATTCTAAAGCTAAAAGTCTGTTAATAGTATCAATAACTATTGGCGGTGGTATTTCCTGTTCTGCAAGTTCTTTAACTTGTTCAGCATTAAAGAGAAATAAATTAGAAATGACTAAAGGTAAAATATGTTCTATATATTCATCCCAAATATTGAGTAATGAATCAATTATTCAAGTTTCATAATCACCTAATATTCTCAAATATTCTTTACCATCTTTACGATTTATTCCCAATTTCTAAGAACACGATGTCTAATCTGTTTATCATCTTCAATATGTTTATGAACTAATTCAATTCTGGTTTTTTCTATAGCATCTACTTTAGTATTTACGCATTTACTTAATAAATCAGTATAACTCAGATTTATCGGTGTATAACATTGGGCGCGTTGTCCATATAAAGCCAGGCGAATAGGATCAATCAGAGTGGTTTTTCCACCGCGATTCATTCCTCTAAAAAGGATAATTGGGGGTATGTTATCTTCATCAGTTTTCGGGTTGAGGTTAATGACTTATTTTCCGGTATAAGGACCGAAGTTCTGCAGGACTAATTCGAGGAATATCATCAGACAATTTTAGATTTTGGATTAATAATCTCATTCCCTAGCTCTGACAGGGAATGCTTTCTAGAGGCTCTGCCTATCTTATAATTAGTTGAGGTAGAACCTCAAGATTGACATTCCCAGCCAGAGCCTAGGAAGGAGGGACGAAAGTATGTTTCTAGTCCCTACCTTTGATCACCAATTTTTAAAATTTGATCAGCAGTTAAATTCAAATTCCGAAATGCAGCAGAAATTAAGACATTACTTCCTCTAAACTGATTAACCTGATACTCGCCTTCAATCAAATTATAAATAGAAATAGTTGGTTGTTTAGGGTTGCCAATATATCTCCTACCGTCTGAACCTAAATAATCAGCAATCCAATTTCAGCAATACCTAATCTTTCATATTCTGCCAACTTAATTAAATAATCATCTTGCCAATTAGTGCTTACTACTTCAATTAGTAAACGTACTGTTTCAGCGTGAGTAATAGTAAAAACTTCATGTAATAAAGGTTCATGATGAATAGCATTCCAATTTGAAACAATTACATCGGGGTTATAGCCTGATTTACCAGAATCTACACGTTTAATAATATATTGTCTGAGACAAAATAAGGCAGATTATTTTTTTCAATTTGTACACCTAACTTGATCTGCGAAAAACCAGATACCTGTTCATTAGTTCCCGTCGGTTGCATTTCAATAATTACCCCATCATGTAATTCAAAGCGTCCATAGCCATCTAGATACCAATATATAAATTGATATAACTCTATTAATTCCGTCAAAGCTAGTAATATAAATAATTCTTTTTTTGCGTGAGTAAAAATTGATATTTGATGAACCAGACTAGGCTATTTTTAGCTATCTAGCCGCAAATTGCATTTACCAGGAATATCATTATTCTTCCTCTTTTGCATACTTCAAATTAGCCCAAGTTTGTGGTTTACTTTCTTTCTTTTCAGGTGCATCTCATAAACTTAATTGTTTCACCTTTTCCCTAATTCTGGCTACATCACCTTCCAAAGCTGCTTGTCGTAAATCCCGTTGTAAATGGGTATTCTTAATTGGTCCCTCTGGAGAATGGGAATTGTATGAAAGTATTCTTCTAGGCTTTCGTAGATACCCACCCGACGAGTTTTCTTCTTGAATTGGCGTTCTGTATCTAATAACTGTGCCATCAATTCTAAGTGCATTTCGTCACCGTCACAGATTTCTTCTAATACCTCTCATTCATCACTTCCGAGTATGCTTTAGTCAGCACCAGGAATGGTGATCTTTAAATACTTCTCCCTTGACTTCTTGATATATGCGGGGTAAGCTATCATCAAATTCGTGTCTTTCTTCTAACCATATCCGGCGAATTTCACTCAGTTCTTCTATAGTAACTAGAGTGATATCACGCATATTTTCTGGGTCTGTTTGACAGATTTGCTTTCCTACTGTTAGTAGCTTTCTTAGCCAATCTTCCCGTGCTTCTTTAAGATATGGACCAGGAATAGGGTTAATAGACACTTCACTCTCTAAATTACGTTCATATAATTGAACACCTCCGCGTCTACGGCGACAATATCTCCGGCTACGATTCTCTTCTAGATCTAATTCTTTAGAAAAATCTAATAATGGTTGTATCCATTGTTTTTCTTCATCATTTTTAATCATGGCTGTTAGTGATTTATATTCACTAACAAGTGAACAAACCCAGCATCCAAAGTGAGAACCTCCACAACTAGGAGTAGAAGTATCAACAACTAAAAGACATTCATTATCTGCTGATGCACCTCTATAAATAGCAAATAGATCTTTATTGCTGTATTTCCAAGGGTTTTTCCATTGCATTAAATAAATCCGTACATTATCATTTTGCTAATCTTCAATAGGACTATAAACCAGAGAATTTAGGAAACTCATGTTAGGACTTAGGTGATACCTTACGCGTTGGGCTTCTAACTTTTTCATTCTGTTGGCACGTTTTGCACTTTCAGCTTTACGAGTTACCAATACAACAATTGCTTCTCCATTATTACGGATAACATCGCGAATAAAGCGATTGGAGGGATCTATTCTAAGTCGTTCTGTACACCAGCGAAATTTCCCTTTTGGAGCAGGATAAGCTTTACCAATCAATCCTACCCAGAATGTTTCTTTGAAATCTGGCTGCAATAAATGGGGTTTAAAGGGTAATCCTTGGGCTTGGGATTCAGATTTCACTTGTTGTAAAGAATTACGAACCCAAGCAGCAAGAATAGGATTTTCTACTAATGTGTCTATAGTAATAACATATATTTTTTTAGTTAGCTTTTCAGGTGGAAGTTCAGCGATCGCATTCCACAAAAGCTGTAAAAGAAGCTGTAAAGTAGCTCTGCTGTCTTTTCCACCCGAATAACCTACAACCCAAGGTATCTGATCTAAACAATACAATTCTTGAATTTATGTAGTAAGAATTTGAATATCTTCAATGAACTCTGCTAGAGTATAGCTTTGCTGATTTTTATTTTCTGGCTCTTGTTCAGGAGTCATTTTTGTATTCCTTACTTAAACACACATCTTTATAAATTCATTTGTTGCTGTATTTACTTAATCAGCGGCGCTGAGAACAAAATTCGGCAGCACACGAAGAGAGTCCGCACAGGCGGACTATAATAATTTTCTATATATAACATAGAACTATATATGTAAACACAACCTACACTTGCTTTAAATTAGCTCATAAAGTCTCCATTATAACGTTTTTAAGTCTTTTTAAAAGAACAGTTACTATATCCAATGTTTTAAACAAGATAAGCTATTTTATATACTCTAGTTCTCAAAAATTCCCATAAGTTATAGTACAGGAGCACTAAATAATCAACTCGCTAAGGAGTATTTAGAACGAGAAAATAAGGAAAAACAGGTATTAGCTTTACTGCTAGAGAGGTTTTTAGAGAAGAAAGACCAAATTCTTGTCCAAAAAACCGAAATGGGTGGTACTGAGGCTTACGTCGGTTCTGTTACATTGGAATGGTTCGCGGGAGGGGTATATTTTGCGTCTGGTTTACCCCTGCTGCAAAAAAACTACAACTCAGAGACAGAGAATATTGAAATTGACGCTGATAGTATTGATGAAATTCAACAACCTCCTGTTGACTGGTCGCGTCAAACAGCGTTATTATAATAGTATTTAGCAGCTAGAAAAAACCATCAATTTCCGGCTGTTTTGGTGGTAATTAATCTGCCTTGGGTAGATAACTCCAAAGCACTGGAGTGGGATAGTCAAGGACGGGCTAAAAAAGCTACTACTGATTTTATACCTTTAGATGAAGATGCTAAAGTCGGTTAGATGGTCAGCATAGATTAATGAGTGTAGAACGTTTAATGGAGTTAATTCAATCTGGTAAAGTTCAACGTTATAAAAGAGATAAAACTGCAGTTGATGAGAGTTTTATCACTCTATCTAATTTGATTGATAAATATCAGGTAGAACGGGAACAAGGCCATTTTGTGAGGTGGGACAAAAAGTGTGTGCTTGCTAAACCCAAAACAGGCATCGATAAAAATCATTTACCGTACAATTAGAATATTGTATATATACAATTTGTCAATTTAAGAATGACAGGAAACAGTAAATTTTGGTTAAATAAAATGCGGAAATTATGCTACATCTTCCTTGTCAATGGATAGCTGGAAGTTGGCATAATTTCTGTAATTCTATTTTTACCTCTTTTATCCATCTTCAAACTGTCTAAGATTTCATACCTACAACTCCTATTTAACAGAATTTTCTATGGTAATCAATACATGCACATGCTTATTTGATTACTGACCTAAGCAGCTTATTCCCACCAGCCACGAATTATTGAATACAGGTCTTCCTAGGATATTCCGAGAAGATACTTTCTCTTGCAATTTGATTTGTTTGATATGATTTATTTTACCTTAATTCCAGAAAAATATTTTAGCGATGCCTGTGGTTGCTGTAGCTAAAAGCACAGTTTTTGCCCCACCTCACAAAATCGCCTTGCTCCCGTGCTGACTTTATAACCCAAATCTATACCCAGGATTTTCGCCACAGCTTTGAGTTGGCGCACAGATCAATAATGCCCAGTTTCTGGAGAACTATCACTACAATAAAATAGAGTGTGGGTTGTATACCTGCGAGTTTGCATTAATTCTCGCAAAGCTGTTAATTTATTTTATGCTGCACTAATTAGCCTAGCACGTTGCATTAATAAAGATTTGATATCTTGCTTGTCTTCAAAATCTCCAACATCACCATTTTCCGGTTCTCGATACTGAAGAGAAGGCCCAATTTTTTTGGTTAACTTTAAATCAGGAAGACTTTCTGCCTCAGTCAACTCCACGAGAACTGGATAATATAAATAATGTACCAAAGCTCCTTTTGTGATCCCATCCTGCAAATTAAACTCAGGTTGTAAAAAAACTCCGAAATTATCAAATAAAGATTGTGTACCACCATCATCAAAATATCTTTCCGGTGTCGCAGATAAAGGCAGTCGCAACCCCACATTCCGGGGTAAACTTTCCTCTAATTTAGGTGCGCCCAAATTATGGGGTTCATCCCCAATAATTAGAGTTTTTGGTGGCAAATATTTAAGTTGGGACTGAAAGCCATCACCAATTAAAGTCGAGTTAGTGGTAATTATCGTCACAAAACTTTGAGAACTAGAACGCAGATTATAGATTTGTGTTGAAAGTTGACTTTGCCAATTACTTAAGTTTTCAAAAGCCAAAATCGGTTGCAAGTTAAATTTCTCAAATTCCCTTGCCCATTAGCTGACAAGATGACGCTAAGGACACACCACTAACAAGACTTGTAAGCCTATCTGATGATACAACTCCCAAGCGAGCACCAACGCAGTAATCGTCTTACCACTACCAGTAGCTACTTTTAGCGTTCCTCTGCCATTATTAGCAAACCAGCTCGTCATAGCTTGACGTTGATATCCCCGCTGCAGAGATAAAGACATTTTTGGACATCCTGGTGATGCAGGCTTAACGTGATAGCTGCCACTATTCTCCCTGACAAACGGCAACTTGAGAGATAAAGAAGCCGATTTCTGCACTGGTTTTAGCCTTATACCTTATGTTATATATAACATAAGATAATTGGTGATTGGTGATTGGGCATTGGGCATTAGGAGAATTACTTCCTCATGTCCCTCATGTTCCTCATGTCCCTCATCTACCCCAGTCCCTAGTTATACCCCCCGCCAAACACCCACCAAAGAACCTTGCACCTCCACATGCATAGCAGGTACCTCTATCGGTTGATACTTAGGATTAGCAGGTTTGAGAGTTACCATATTTTCCTGACGATAAAAACGTTTTAAAGTTGTACCGTGTCCCTCCACCCTAGCCGCAACAATAGTGCCATTTTTTAAATGATTGGGTTCTGGTACTGGACGCAAAAACACCACATCACCATCAGCAATTAAATCCTCAATCATGCTATCCCCAGCAACCCGCAAAGCATAGCTATGGGCAGGTAATGATAAATTAGAAAAGTCTAAATGTTCCACCGCATCTGTAAAGGGTTCAATCAAACCGCCAGCTGCAATAGTGCCTAAAATCGGCACACCTTGCTTTGTTTGACGTAAAACCCGAATCGTTCGCGCCTTACCTTCATTCCAGTCAATATATCCCTTGTTGCGTAAATGTTCCAACCGGCTTTGAATTGGTGCCGGCGATTTCAGATTCATCGCTTGCATCATTTGGCGAATTGAGGGAGAATACTGATTAACTCGGATATATTCTGCCAACCATTCGTACAATTCCTGTTGAGCTTCAGTTAGTTTTTCCATAAATTTATTGGGAAGTAATTATAAATGTCCCTAGAGCATTTGTACTATAAAAACCCCTCATTAACAAGATTCAATTAAATATTAATGGTAATTAGTGATTGGTGATAGGTAATTGGTGATTGGGAAAAATAGAATTGATTACCCATTACCCATTACCCACTACCAATACTGTTATTCTGCCCCTAAAATACTAGCCAGTAAAGCCTTTTGAGCATGTAATCTATTTTCTGCCTGATCCCAAACCTTTGATTGAGAACCTTCGATTACTTCCTCAGTAATTTCTTCACCGCGATGGGCTGGTAGACAGTGTAAAACGATTGCCTGTGGATCGGCAAGACCTAATAATTGTTCAGAAATCTGATAAGGTTGGAAGATGGGTAAGCGGTTGTCAGCTTCTGCTTCTTGCCCCATACTTGCCCAAACATCAGTATATAGAATGTGTGCGCCTTCTGCGGCTGCTTTGGGGTCATGAGTGAGAACAACTTCAGTTTTATTATTAGCTACTGCCCTAGCTTTTTCTACAATTTCCGCATCAGGTGCATATCCCGAAGGAAAAGCAACCTGCACATGCATTCCTGCCAACGCACAACCCAGCATGAGGGAATTAGCTACATTATTTCCATCACCCACATAAGCTAAAGTTAAACCAGCCAAAGTCCCAAAATATTCTTGAATCGTCTGTAAATCAGCCAACACCTGACAGGGATGTTCTAAATCTGTCAAGGCATTAATTACAGGAATTTTGGCATAATTCGCAAATATTTCTAACTCTTGCTGGGCAAAAGTGCGAATTGCGAGAATATCCAAATAACGATCCAATACCCTAGCCGTATCTTGTACAGGTTCTCCCCTACTTACTTGTGTCACATTAGGATTGAGATCAATAACCTGTCCACCAAGCTGATACATTGCTACAGTAAAACTTACTCGTGTGCGAGTTGATGCTTTGGAGAACAATAAACCCAAAACCTTATTAGAATGCAACTTTAACTGTTGTGACTTCAGTTGAGTTGCCATTTCTAGAAGTTCTTGCAGTTCTGTGGAACTAAGATCCGCCAGACCTAATAAATCTCGTCCGATCAATGCTGCCATGCTGATGATTTGTAAATAATAATGTTTTTCTGTATTTTTACTCAGCCGCGTCAACAGGAATACAGACTTAAAACTGTACCAAATATTTTTACCTTGATCTACGGGATTATATACCGCAAACGGGTGAAAGTTGGACTTATGTCATACTGATAGCACAGGGTGGCGTAAGCCATGGGTAACGTAGTGTAGCGAAGTATCTCGGAGATTCTTCACTATCTCTTTCAGAGACGCTCCGCGAACCTTCAGAATCACACTTTTAAACCGTTTTTAGTATAGTTACTTTGGGGATGATATTTGATTATAACTTACGCATGGGGCATGGGGCATGGGGCATGGAGTATGGGGGATTGGGGAATTTTTTCCTATAACCCCTAGACAAATTATTTATTTATGCTAAGATAATTAATCGTTGAGTGTTTTAAGGCATTCACCAATACGCCAGCATAGCACAGTGGTAGTGCATCCGACTTGTAATCGGAAGGTCGCGAGTTCAAATCCCGCTGCTGGCTTACGATTTTAGAAAATTTTATACTATATCTATATCTGTGAAGTTTAGATAGGCACCAGGTAGTTAACAACTATACTTTGTTGAATTGCCGCTGCGATCACATTCATAGCATAAGTGGGAGTTTGCTCAAAGTCAGTATAATACTTTTTGAAAGTAGGGATAGCATCTCCTTTCAGCCCATAACCTAACCCTGAAGCTAAAGCCGTTAAACCTTGCACACGGGGGATTGGTTGACGGGGTTTGAAAGAAAGATTGGGATAGCCAGAGAGACAATTTGTTTGATATGCTGAAGCGCTCGATGGCCTGAGGTGCCCAATGATTAGCCAGTACATCTATGAAATTAATCCCAAGACGAGATGATGATTATTTTGGTAAGGCTGTCTAAATAATAGCCACAAATTCTGCACGAGTCACAGGTGCATCAGGACGAAAAGTAGCATGTGGATAACCTTTGAGTATATTACGCTCCCCAGCCGCGAGAATAGATGCTTTTGCCCAATCAATGGTTCTTAATGTCTGAAAAAATGGACTAGTTTAACATATGAGACTTGATGCTACGTAAACTTGATATTTATAGTTAATAGCAGAAAACTTGAGCTTGTATTGGTAAAAGACGTATATTTCAAACATCAAACAAATCTTAATTATTATGATAGATAACAACATCTTATTACGTAATATTTGGTATTATGCGCTACCTAGCTATCTCCTCAAGCCAGGTAAGATGGTGGCGAAGATTTTGTTAGAAGAACCCATACTGCTGATTAGAAATAAAGATGGTCAGGTTTCAGCCGTGCGAGATATATGTCCTCATCGCGCTGTACCCTTAAGTTGTGGCCGATTCAATGGACAAGAAGTAGAATGCTGTTATCACGGTTGGCGCTTTGATCCCAAGGGACGTTGTGTAGAGATTCCATCCTTATTACCAGAGCAAAACACCGATTTAAGTCGCTTTGATGTGCAATCATATCCCATACAAGAGACTCAAGGCAACATTTGGATATATATGTCAGATGGGGATAAATATAAACCCAGTCCTGTGGAAAACGAAGTTCCTATAGTATCAGGTGTTATTGAACAACAACCCCATCTAGTAGAAGTGATACGGTTTCCCTGTTTTATAGATCATGCAGTGACAGGTTTAATGGATCCTGCCCATTCTCCTTATGTGCATCGGGTATGGTGGTGGAGAAGCGGAGAACTGCATGAAGAAGTTAAAGAGTTTGATCCTTCACCTTACGGCTTTACAGTCCGGCGACATAAGCTTTCAGAGAATATGGAGAATATGAGCCGATTATATTGGTTAGTTGGTGGTGGTATTCCCGAAGTAGAAATTTCTTTTCGTTTACCTGGTGTGAGAATAGAAGAAATTACTTTTGGCAAACATCGAGTTTCTAACTTGACAGCAGTTACACCAATTTCTGAAACAGAAACAGAAGTAAATTTTGTGCTTTATGGCATACCTGCTTGGTTAAGAATCTTCAAACCTCTGATTCATATCTTGGCACGGAAATTTCTGGGACAAGACCGAACAGTAGTAGAAAAACAGCAAGTTGGGCTTAAATACAATCCTGTGTTGCGATTAATTAAAGATTCAGATATGCAAGCACAATGGTATTATCAACTAAAACGAGAATTTGCTCGCGCCACATCTGAAAAACGAGAATTTATCAATCCTGTTAAGAGTATATTATTGCGGTGGCGTGCTTAGAGGGTGTTTGAAAGGATTGAAAAAGTTGGAGATATTACCGCATAAGGACAGCTAATACCCACACTAGAAGCAGTAGTAGAACAAAAGAAATAAAAAGCTGAACGTCTAGCGGCCAAGCTGCGAGAATTGAATATTGACCCAGACAGTTTATCAAATCTCTAAATTATGGCTGAACTACCCAAAACCCTAGAAGAAGCGATCACACAATCTCGTGAAGCGGTAAAATCTGCCTTAGCAGATGGCGTGACTCGTATTCAAGTTGATTTTCTGTTCCCAGAACTCAAATTCATGCCAGTAGCAGAACAATTTGTACCCCTGTTTGCTGAATATGAATCCCGTGTCAAAGTCTTTTTTGCTGATGCTGGTGCGGCTGCTTTAGCCCGTCGTGACTGGCAAAATGTACCATTTAAAGTGGAAGATATTGGTACAGGGAGGGCTGCTTCTTTACAAACGAAAATTCAACCAGAAGATGAAATCTTTCTATTTATTGCCCCCACACCCGTAGAAGTACCTCAACTAGAAAAAATGTGTGAAATAATAGATACGCGCCCCATCGTGTTGTTAAATCCCCGTTTAGAAGATTCTGGAGTCGTGGGTATTGGTTACGCAGCCAGAGAAACCCGCAGACGTTTCATCAGTACCATTGAATCTTGTTATTATCTGCGTCCCGTCGATGATGAATCTGCCCTTTTTCGCTGCTACCCTGGACAGTGGGAAGTATGGCTAGAAAGCAACAACGAATATGAAAAAATTGCTGAATTACCCAAACGACCCTCCGGTGACGAAATAGACATGATCCTGATGAAAGGACAACCAGCAAAAACCAGTGAAGGAACACCAGCCAAAAAACCCAGTGTGTTTAAGAGTTTGCAACGGTTTATCAAGGCATTGAGTAGTTAGGTAATTTCATTACCTTCGCCAAAAAAAAGAGTATCGGGACTTGCACAAAACATAACGCAGTAGAGGTATTCATCCTGGTACTACGAGCCCTGGTACTACGAGCGTTGAACCGTCATAAATTGGCGAAGGTATTGTCTGTAGAACTTCATAAAATATTAGTAAATCTGATTCCTAATATTAATAAATCTGATTCCTATATAGCAAATCTATCAAAAGAAGACGAGCTTGTTCCAGATAAATATGTCTAGGTTTTCCTTGGTAGATAATTTGGTATTCATTGATATCTGCTCCACCAGTATATCCTGAAATCAGCTTGCGATGAAATGCTACTTTTGCAAGTTCTCGAACTTCGTTTCTCAAAGCAGCTTGTGTTTGATTCATAACTTGCTGCCTCCTTATACCATTTTGGATTTTTGATTGGGAATCGTCTTCTGTGTCCGGCTTAAAGTAGAACCATATACTTAGATCAAAACACTTGTATCAAATTTGCTAAATTCGTATATCTTGCCCAGGTATTATATTAGACATGTTAGGAAAATTAACTTGGTGTGAAAAAATGGTAGAAGGGAATGTTGAGGGTGTAGGAAAAGGAAAAATCCACTAAATTAACTATATTCAAGAATATCCACATGGTAGAAAACAAATACTGGGAATAACTAACCATCAGTTTCAAGACTTGTTAGCCCAAGGTGAAATGTAGCATAAAAAACTGCAAGGTGACATAGAAAGTAAAAACATAGCTATAAATCAGAAAGGAGGAGGGGGGAAAGGGAAACTAGAGATAAAACAACAGGTATGTCTATGCTTGTTCTATTGGAGGAAAATGCCAACATTTGAGGTTTTAGGTTTGCATTTCGGTATATGGAAAACGGAGGCAAAGGACACATTTCATTACTGGCTAGAGATATTACGAAATGTTTTCCCTCCTAGTCTCCTTAAACAGGTAGAAAAACATGATAGTGATTATGCCATGGCGACTCAGAACAAAAGGCAGGAAACAAAGAGTTTTCCACCAAGGGTATTTTTGTTGAACAGGTCATTAGACTTGTAAAAATATTCCGGGTACCTCAACAAAGATTTCCCCTGGATTCCCCAATTTAGTCACAAGTAATTCTTACTATTTGTGGTTTAGTCACATTAGGAATTGGTTCATGAGTGTTGCCCATTTCATAAATGTTATGGATATGAGGTCAGTTATGAATTAGTTATCAACATCTTCATGGATAGGAACTATCCGTAACTATTCCCAGCCGTGATTTTTTCCTTGGCTCTTTCGTAATCTTAACACTATGGAAAGCCAGATACCGGCTCCTTTGTGAATTTACCAACGTCTCTATTATAACAGTCCATCTAATCTACTGCACGTAGGTTTCTTCTGTGCGGTAGAAGTATTGCTTGAAGCGGATCGTTCTTTTTGGCTAACTGTATGACCATTGGGTACACTAAGTTGGGCTGAGGGAATGTCAACAATGAATTTGTTTAAGAATAATTAGGATTTGCTGAATAAAGGGAAAACCTCGATAAATCAATGACTGGAGGGGGATAAAAACGTTATATGAGAAATTTTCCCGCGCATTGGATTGCTATCCCAATCACTGCTAGTAAAGAAAACACCATGACTGGTATACGCAGGTCTATACGAAAAGATATCGCTGAGGAACGGATAACCAACCAATCAGCCTTCATTTTTTCACCTTTGATTTAGCCAAGTAGACAAAAAGGGAACGCCAACCAGTGGTGTCATGACACCTACAGGTAATTCCTGGGGTTTTAGGAGGATACGGCCAGAAATATCTGCTACTAACAGTAAAGTTGCCCCGGCAACGGCGGAATAAGGCAAAATCCAGCGATAATCCGTTTTAATCAAAAATCCGACTGTGTGAGGAAGAACTAAACCAATAAAACCTATAGGTCCAGGCAGGGCTACTGAACTTCCTGCGAGTAAAACTACACTGATGGCAGTAAGAATTTTTATCCAGGCAGTATTTTAGCCTAAACCTTTGGCTAAATCGTCACCTAGACTCATGGTGGTAACTTGTTGACCCAAAGCAAGGGCAATTACTAATCCGATAGTGATAAAAGGTAGTGCTTGCAAGAGAATACTGACATCTCTACCAGCTAATGAACCCGGTAACCAAAATCTAATTTCTTCTAATGTGCCTTGACTAATAATCAAGATAGCTGTGGTAAGGGAAGAAATCAGCACCGTTAGGGCTGCACCTGCTACTGTGATATTCAGTGGGGTAGCACCTCCCTTTCCCAATGAACCCAAGAAGTAGACTAAAATGGCTGTGATTCCCGCACCCAAAAAGGCCGCAACAGTTAAAGTCCCAACGGATGAAGTACCAAACACAAAAATTACTATAACTACGGACAGTGCTGCCCCGGACTCCATACCCAAAATACCTGGATCTGCTAAGGGATTGCGTGTTAAATCTTGCATTAATGCTCCAGATACTGCCAAGGCTGCACCGGCTAAAATGGCAATGGGTGATAGCGGTAATCTGACTGTTTGAATCACCAAGTGTTGATATGAATCGTCAAAGCTAACAAAGGATGTAAAAATCTGAGCTAGTAGTATTTCTGCCGTCCCCAGTGTGATACTAAATACCAAACAAATGAGCAGCAGTATCAAACAGACAACTAAGCTGAATACAGGTTTACCCACCGAATTAATCAAAATTCTCAACTCCTGAACTATTTACGAGTAGCTATACCTAATTTGACCTCTTCTAACTGTCGGACTTTATCCATTACCGCTACCACCTGTCCATGATTAACGACTGCATCTGCATTGAGTATCACCATCAACGGCTGTGATGGTTCTACTTTTTCTCTCACCTGGGCGGCTAAGTGATCTAAGCTAACTGCTTCTTTATTCAAGAAAATCTTGCCAGTATTATTAATAGTTAATATTACCTGTACAGGACGATTTATTTTTCCCCTACCTGCTTGAGGTAAATTAACTGGTAAACCCTCGGAACGGGTTAAATACAACGTTGACATAATAAAAAACGTCAAAGTTGCAAATATGACATCAATCATCGGCACAATGTTAATCTGTGCTGGGTTAATCTGTGCTGGTAGTTCCGGTTCATCTTGTAGACGCATACGCTTTTTCTCCTCTTTCGTAACGACGACGATATAGAAGTTCTAACTGTCCACCATATTCTTGAATCAAAGCCAATTGTCGTTGATAAAATCCCCGGAAGGTATTAGCAAAAATAAGGGTAAAAATTGCCACAATTAACCCAGTAGCTCTAGAAAGCAAGGCCTCACTAATACCGCTAGTGACTCCAGGGGCTTTTGTTCCCGCAACATCACCAATATTTAGAGAAGTAAAAGAACCAATCAATCCTAATACAGTTCCTAGTAATCCTATAGAAATCATATTTGATTTTTGAAAAAGACTAAGGGCTAATACTGAGAAAGTGTCTTGTCTAATAGCTAACAATGACCAACCAGGAGCTACAATCTAAAATTGCAGAACTACAAGAATTTATAGATGAGCGTCCAGATGCAAGGGAAGTAAGAAAAGCATTGGCAGTGAAGCTGGTTTATCAAAGCTACAAGTATGAGGAAATTCAAACAATTTTAGATGTTTCAGTTGGTTCAATAACACCATGGAAACAAGCCTATGAGAAAGATGGAATTTTAGGACTGCGCCTGAAACACAAAGGGAGAAGAAGCCACTTGAATACTCAACAAAGAGAAGAAGTACTGGCTTGGTTACAAACGAATGAATGTTGGGAGCTTGGCGAAATTGAGTATAAATTGGCTTTTGAATATGATGTACTTTATGAATCAAAACGTATTTATTACGACTTGTTTGATGCGGCAGGAATTAGTTGGAAGAAAACATCTTCAGCAAATCCAAAAGCTAATGAAGAAGCAGTTGCCGCAAAAAAAAGAGATTTCATCATTTTTGGCGAGCCGCCGAGAAGATATAGAAGCTGGGCTATTGAGAGTTTTACTATTAGATGAGTGTCATTTACTTTGGGGAGATAGCATTGGATATGTTTGGGGTAGAACTGACCAAGAAATAAGCATTCCAATTAGTATTAGTAACGAACGAGATAAACAAAC
>ERZ1034377.171-NODE-171-length-16710-cov-71.632237_pt1 | contig 16710 bp, 17 predicted proteins | sample MGYA00520584_ERZ1034377 | MGnify/ENA primary metagenome ERZ1034377 (study PRJEB33736, sample SAMEA104288464) | Azolla filiculoides | biome: Urban; feature: water surface; material: ditch water | place: Netherlands | collected 2014 ... | reverse complement strand
GTGAAAGATATGCTGCAAAACCTGGTGTATCATCAGCTTTTTCCATTTAATACGGTTTTGATGGACACATGGTATGCGGTAAACAGTTTAATGTTGTATATTGATAGCTTAGACAAAATTTAAATTTATTATTGCCCTTTAAAAAGGGATCGGTTAGTTGATGATACATTTGCCAAAGAAAAAGATAACCCTATTGAATTATGAGAATGGAGTACTGAAGAGTTAGAATGTGGTAAATTAATAAAAATTAAAGGGTTTCCCGCTCAGAAAAAAGTGAAACTACTCCGGGTTGCTATTTCTAGCAACAGAACGGATTATGTCGCTACTAAGGATTTATCTCAAAGTTCTACGAATGTTGTACAAGAGGTATGTAAAATTCGTTGAAAAATCGAGGATTTTCACCGAGAGATTAAACAAATAACTGGCCTTCAATCTTGTCAATGTCGTAAAGCTAGGCTTCAAAGAAATCATATTGCTTGTGCAATGTTGGTTTGGATTAGGTTAAAGAATTTAGCCTATTAAACTGGTCAAACTATTTATCAAAACAAGCATAGATTCCTTTCTAATTATTTAATTCAGCGATTAAAACGCCCAAGTCTTCCTATGTGCTTGGTTTGAGTTCAATTGTTGCGTGCCAGGGCTACATCCCGCCCGCTATTTGTGCCAGTTCCGTAAGTCCTGTATTCTTAATTCATCTTTTAGCGGCGACGAAACCACCCCATGATATTTGGTTCGCCGCGCATTTTTTCTAAATCTCTACGGTTTTGGGCTGCAGTTGTGTAGTACCATTCACAATAGCGTTTAAATTCAGAACGAGTCCGAACTTCGTGGTAAAATTCTACTGTTGTTTGGTGAACTACAAAGATATCCTGAGTTTCCGTCTGAGGTGACGGGATAATATAAGGTAGTTCTTTCATTGGTAATTGATGATTGATAATCATCAGAAGTTTTTTAATTTTTAATTTTTACAACCAACCCCGTAAACTATAAATAACACTGCCAATATATTCTTTTAAAGCGTTGGTGAATTGATACAAATTAGTGGTATCTGGTAATAAATTCAGTATAGCGCCTTTGGGACTGCTGGTAAGTTCCTGAAGTTCTCCTTGGCTAACTAGAAAGTCTGTGGGTGCAGGAATAACATCAATACCTTGACGCTGGAATATTTTGAGCGCTCGCGGTGTGTGCATGGCTGATGTTACTAACAATACTTTTTTAATTCCGCGATTTTCGAGGGTTTCTTTGACATTTACCGCATTTTGATAGGTATTTAAAGAATCGGGTTCTTGAATAATCGCCTCGGAAGGAATACCAATAGATGTCAAAATGGCAGCCATATCAGTAGATTCTTGAGAAGCACTACCACGCCAATCTATACGACCACCACTCAAGACAATTATAGGCGCTTTTTTTTGGCGATAGAGTTGAGCTGCATAAATAACACGATCGCCAGATTCACTTAAATCAACAGTGGGACGAGGCCAGACACCTGATTTAGTCGCACCACCTAAAACCACAATAGCTTCTGCTTGCGGTATTTCAGCCAATGGGATATTTTGCCATTCTAGCGATCGCACAAGATTTTTAGCCACCCAAGCATTACCACAAACCAGCAATAAAGTTAAAGATAGAGAAATTGCCATCGCCGCAATCTTTGGTCGTTTCCACAAACTCACTAAAGCAACTATTAAACTAACACAGGCTAAATCCAGAGGATAAAAAAACCGAGGCAATAATTTAGAAAGATATAGAAACATAATTCGTAACTTCTAATTCGTAATTTCTAATTTACTCCAATGCCTAATTAGCAATCTTACTTTTGCCAAAATCTAAAACTAAAACTTCTACTAGGACGACGAAAACGACGAGTAGATATTCTTTTGTTTCGTGAAATACGTCTCTCATCAGGATATTCAATATCTACTTGTACCAGGTCATCTGATAGCTGAGTTTTGGTTGCTTCTTTACTTCTCCACCAAGCAATAATCCAGCCGCCACCGAAAGCAGCAAATCCTCCAAATAAAATACTTATTGGTGCTGAATAACCAATAAACACAAAGCCAAACATAAAAACTAACCAGTATTTAAGTGCTGCATCAATGCCATCATTAGAAGCTACATCTGGTATCTGGGGTTTATTTTCGTTGACTGCTGTAAACCAACCTAAAGCAACACCACCCATAATACCTATAAAGAAACTCAGTATTAATGAAGCTCCTGTAAAACTAGAAATAATTGTTAAGAGAAAACCAAATACTAGTTGGGAAAAAAAGTTTGGATAAGAAGATAATATTTCACTGAGGATATTCTTGTTAAATGCCATAATCTTGAGAATCCAAGCTTCAAAATAGAGCTTACAGCAGGCTGAGCATTAATGTTCACGTAGTGTATCGTAGACATACTTCCTCTGGAAGAGGCACAAAATTCAAAAAATAGGCAACAGGAAATAATAATGAATATATCTCTCTACTTCTGTCACCTGTCACTTGCTATAATTGTGCTTCCAATGATTGAGTCGTATCCAATATTTTCAGGTATGGTTGTTCCTGATTTGTAAAAGGTTCAGCTTGTTTAATTTGAGATACCAATAAATCCGCAGTAGCATCAGCAATATCACCAGTACGGTTAACAAGACGCTCTTGTAATACTTCTATTGGTGCAGTGCAGTGGATAATCTGTAAAGGTAATTGATTTTGTTGTGTTTGTGTTATCACCTCCTGTCGCAAATGTTGACGATCATACTTAGCATCTAAAATTACACACCAACCTTGATTAGCAAGTGAAATCCCTAATGTCAACAACCTGTTATAAGTCTTCTGTGTCATCTCTGGCGTATATATTTTATCACCACCACGTTCTAGCAGAGGAATACCAGCCAAATGTTTTCTGACGGCATCAGAACGGAGATGAACTGCACCTAATTTCCGAGCCAAATATCTAGCTGTTGTACTTTTACCAGAACCAGATAACCCTGACATCAAAATCACTTGACCCTGCTTAGGTATAGTATAATCCCATGCTTGGCAATAATACGCAGATGCAGTCTTTCCTGCTTCTTCCTTCACACTCGCGGGTAAATTTGGATCATCTAATAAAAACGAAGTCACTTTAGCCCGGACATAGGCTTGACGGCTTAAATACAAAGGTAAAACCTGTAAACCTTCCCAATCACCAGTTTGTTCTGCATAAGTATTCAAAAAGGCATTACCTAAATCTTTTCGGCCTTTTGCTTCTATATCCATTACCGTAAATGCCACATCATACATGACATCCACAAAGCGAAATGGCTCATTGAACTCTATGCAGTCAAACACCATAATTTTGTCGTGCCATCGAGCAATATTTCTCAGGTGTAAATCCCCATGACATTCACGAATATAGTTATTGACAATTCTAATAACAAATAATTCTGGACGTTGGTCAAAAAAGTTATCTGTATATGCTTTTGTTTGTGCAAAGCGTTCCTGTGTCTGAGGAGCACCAATATACTTTAGGGTTTGTTCGTAATTTTCATCAATAGCCAACCGCACTTGTGATACTTCACCAAAGCTCCGGATGTGATCATTTGTCTGGGCTTGAGCATGATATTCAGCTACCAATCGTCCCAATTCTTCCAAATCAGTCTCATTTAATTTGTTTTGGGCAAGAAGTTCACTGAAGAGGGCTTCTTGGGGAAATTGCCGCATTTTCAGGGCATATTCGACTGCCTCTCCTGTACCTCCTAAATGATATTTTTCTCCTTCTAAAGTCACAGGTAAAACTTCCAAGTATAGTTCACCTGCTCCTCGTTCATTTAAGCGTAACTCTTGGTGACAAAAATGTTGTCGCCTTTCTAAGGTGGAGTAGTCTAAAAAGCCAAAATTTACAGGTTTTTTCAGTTTGTATGCATAATCCCCAGTTAGTAGCACATAAGAAACGTGAGTTTGTATTAATTCAATAGGTTCTGTGACTGGATGAGAATAGAATCCAGGTTTTAACATTTGCTGAATTAAATCTGGAAGATTGGTCTCTGTCATGGGATTTATGTTAACTCAATTTGCTTATAAAAGTAATAGCTTAACAAAAAACCAGGGTGAATCCCTGGTTTAATGAGCAATTATGACAAAGGTTTAATGAACAATAGAGTGTAGTTTAGGCTTTAGTAACGAAAAAACTCAGGTGATAAGGTGTTCCCTTCGCTGGATGAATCTGGACTTCGCGGAGTACAGTTTTACCACTCCACTCAAGTTCAGGAATATTGAGTTCAATCTCAGTCTTATTGGGAGCTGCTTGTTTGAGTAAACGTTCAACCACTTTGGCATCAACTACTAAAGAAATTGATTCTGTGCCTTTGTGACCGTACAAATTAGCGGGAATTAAACCAGAACGGCGTAAAGCTTTGGGTTTGCTACCTTCTGGACGTTTTTGAGATTCTACTGCGATCGCCATACTTAGTTTTAATTTGTTAGTTGTCAGTTATCAGTTGTCAGTTATCAGTTGTCAGTGAAAAAAGGAGGAAGGCAGGAGGCAAAAGCCAAGAGGTGATTTTTCTCTTACACCCCTACATGCTGTTTCCTGACTAAACAGAAACCGGTGTACCGTCTGCTTGCAAGAGAGCGCGTTTGGGTCCGTGAATAGGATCTTCAACAATGATAGTTTGATCACGACTTGCTCCCAAGGAAATGATCGCAATCGGGACTTCCATCAGTTCTGCTAAGAATTTTAGATAGTCTAGTGCTTGCTGTGGTAAGTCTTCCAAGGTACGGCATTCGGTTGTTGGTAGTTGCCATCCTGGTACGGTTTTGTAGATGGGACGACAACGGGCAAACTGACGGGCGCTGGTGGGGAAGTGTTCACAGCGTTGGCCATCTATTTCATAAGCTACACAAACTTGGATTTCTTCTAGCTCATCTAGTACATCTAGTTTGGTCAGTGCCATACAATCCATGCCGTTAATACGGACTGCATAACGCCCAATGACTGCATCAAACCAACCACAACGGCGCTTTCTACCTGTCGTTGTGCCAAATTCTGCACCGCGATCGCCCAACATATCTCCCACTTCCCCATGCAATTCTGTGGGGAATGGTCCTTCACCTACTCTAGTGGTGTACGCTTTGGATACACCAATCACCCGGTCTATCATTGTCGGTCCAAGACCAGTGCCGACGCAAGCACCCCCAGCTACAGGATTAGATGAGGTGACATAGGGATAAGTCCCATGATCCAAGTCCAGCAGTGTTCCCTGTGCGCCTTCAAACAAAATGTTACGTCGTTTCTGCACTGCATCATATATTTTTAATGATGTATCTACTACAAAAGGACGTAACCTTTCTGCATACTTTAAATACTCTGCAATGACTTCTTGGGGATCAAGGGGCGGGAGATTATACAGCTTTTCTAAAATGGTGTTCTTATAATTTATAGTCCATTCCAGCTGTTCATGTAATCCGATAGGATCCATCAGGTCTAAAATCCTAATGCCTATCCGTTCTGATTTATCAGCGTAGGTAGGGCCAATTCCTCTACCAGTCGTACCGATTTTATGATTGCCCCGTTTTTCTTCTGCTGCCTTGTCAATTAGTCGGTGATAGGGCATAGTAACATGAGCAGTCTGAGATATCAGCAGATTGTCCGTAGAAATATTTAGTTGTTCTAGTTGCTCGAGTTCTTTTATCAATACCTGTGGATCTATGACTGTCCCACAGCCGATAATACACTCAGTATCTGGATACAATATACCAGAGGGAATTAAGTGCAGCTTAAATGTCTGACCTTGGACTACTATTGTGTGTCCAGCGTTAACTCCCCCCTGGTAACGTACCACCACGTCTGCGGAGCGGCTGAGTAAGTCAGTTATTTTACCTTTTCCTTCATCGCCCCATTGAGCGCCTATGACAATGACGTTAGCCAAGAGATTATATTAAAGGGTAAAGTTTCCACAGATATTAATTATTAACAGATTTTTCATCTTCTGTCAAGCAATTTAGGTGATTGGCAATGGGTAATTGGTAATTGATAAAATCATGACTTATTTCCTTATATGTATCACCAGCCATCCGATTTTGCATTAACCCCATGGATAAATCTGGGGGCTTGTACCATCCAGGAATTATCAATACCCAATACCCAATACCCAATACCCAATACCCAATACCCAATACCCAATACCCAATACCCAATCCCCAATACCCAATACCCAATCCCCAATACCCAATACCCAATACCCAATACCCAATACCCAATACCCAATACCCAATACCCAATACCCAATACCCAATCCCCTATGGAAATTCTGCAACGTCTTGGTATTGAATACCAAAATCCTCGCTTGTGGTTTGATGTATTAATTATTGCTATTAGCTACTATGTTAGTTCTTGGCTGGTTTTGAAAAAAATGTCTGTTCCTCCTTTTGGTACTCCTGTTTGCCCAGGTACGGGTTTTACTATTGGCTTTCTATTGTTGTGGGGGCGATCGCGTTGGTTCGGTGTATTTTTAGGAGCAATGTTGGCTAATTATACCGACATTAAATTTATAATTTTAGCAATTCCAATTCTTGGAGGTATTGGTACCACTATTAACTCACTAATTACTGTAATAGTAATCGTTAGATCAAGTCGAACTAATTACCCTTTTAATCAAGTTAGAGATGTAGTAATTTTTTCTTTTTGTAGTTTATTTACTAGAACTGTCTTTCAATCTTTCTTAAGTGTGATTACGGTTCGCTTAGGTGGTGATGAAGGGTGGAATAAATATTTAGATATTTTTTCTGGTTGGTGGGTCGCTTATGCTATCGGAATTTTGGTATTTGCTCCTCCTATTTTAATTTTTCTTCAAAAGATAGTTAAGTCGGAAGTTGAATCCAGACCAAACAAAGAAATCTTATTGGCAGTAATTACTTTATGTATACTTAGTTATTTTACTTTTCTTCAACCACAACCATTAGAGTATTTACTTTTACCACCGTTACTTTGGTCTGCTTTTCAGTTTGGTCGAACAATTACTACTTGGTTAGTAGCAATTATATCTATAATAGCTTCTGTAGCTACGAGTTATCGTTTAGGAGTGTTTTATGACGCAGCTTTAAAAGATCATTCAATCATATTATTACAACTGTTTATTGGCGTGATTAGTATAACTGTGATGGTGATGTTAGCCATCATTGCAGAGAATCATCAATATAGGTTAAATCTAAAAATAGTCAATACGGAATTAGAACAACGAGTTTTTGAGTGCACCAGGGATTTGCAAGAGAGCGAAGCTAAAGCACAGGAATTAGCTGCTAAAGCTGAAGCTGCAAACCAGGCCAAGAGCGCGTTTATTGCTAAGATTAGTCACGAATTGCGCTCGCCACTGAGTGCTGTGATCGGTTTTTCACAATTGATGTTACGTGCAAATAATCTTCCTTTTGAGCAATATGAAAATGCAGGTATTATTTATCGCAGTGGAGATTGTTTGCTAACCCTGATTAATCATATTATAAATTTATCAAAAATTGAAGCAGGTAAAGGTTTTCTGAATGTAAATAACTTTGAGCTATATCGGTTGCTAGATGATTTAGAAGATATGCTATATTTACGCGCCAGCAATGAGGAATTAAAACTAATGTTACGACGCACTAAAAATGTCACCCAGTATATTTGTATTGATGGAGTTAAACTTCGTCAAATTTTAATTAATTTAATAATCAATAGCATCAGATTTACCCATAAAGGTGATAGTACAGTTAGTACAAACAAGGTGAATGAAGAAAGTAGAAATGTTTTTTACTGTTCATTTCAGAGTAAGTGATACAGGTGTGGGTATTGCTGCGGCTAAATTACCAAAAATATTGGATTTGAAGCCTTTGCTCAAGCATAAGGAGGAAAAGAGATACAAGAAGGAATGGGTTTAGTTTAGCTATTAGTGGCAGGTTTGTACAACTCATGGGTGGAGATATTTAAGTTTAAACTGCAATAGGAAAATGTACAACTTTTAAAGTTTCTATTCAAGCAACATTAGGTCAAGTAATAGTTAATAATTAATTATCCAGAGGAATATCAACGAGTCATAGGAATTGCTCCAGGACAACCTACATATAAAATATTAGCAGTAGATGAGCAACCTATTTATTAATCGTCAATTATTGTTTAAGCCTTTATAAAAGTTGGTTTTTGAAATGAAAGAAGCTAGTAATGGACAATAATCAATCGCCATTTGGGATAAATGGGAACCTCATTGAATTTGGATGGATATGAGAATGCTGATTATGGATGGCTATGATGGAACTAAACATATTAAGTCTACTAGGCAATGCTACCGCTGTAATAGCATTAACAGCGAGTCTTCTAGAAGAAGAAAAGGCCATTGTTATTTCAGCCAGTTGTGATGATTTTCTCCGTAAACCTTTTACAGAGCATACAATTCTTGAAGGGCTTGCGAAACATTTAGGTGTAAAATATCTCTATGCAAAAACAACTGCACTTAATTTAGATAATTCAGAAGCCAGCACTTTGACATCGTAAAATTTGACCTGTATGTCAGAAGGATGGACTAATCAGTTATACGAAGCTGCATTCGAAGCAAACACTAATTATGTGATGGAATTTCTTGAATCAATTCCTAAAACAGAAACTTTTTCGATTCAATCCTTGACAAAACATGCTAGAGAATTTGAACTTGAAAAGTTAGTTGATTTAGCTGCGACTTTAATCAGCAATGAATAGCCATAGTGCTGATAAATTGAAATAAGGTCATTTGAAATTAATTTGAAAGAGATAACAAAACCTAATTATGTAAATAAACATAGAATTGACTAAAAAATTCTGGTTCTTCAGTTCTTTTTGTGAAGAACCTGGTAAATATCATTAAAGACCTTATTCTCTAGGCATTTTATTTAAAGTAAATAAGGGCATAATTCTTTATACACCTTTCCCAGTAAGGGTTTTATTATAATCAATCCTCAATCACCATAAAAACAGTCAATGCAAGAGCCAAACTTATTCTCATCTAATTTCTGGTTACTTAAATCTGTTTCTATTAGTAGAAAATATGGCAGGATAGGTTTAGGTTTAGCAAAAATACCAATTTAATTAAATTAACAAACATTCATAATCTGGATGAAAATAATTCATAATTTGTAATTAAGTTTTGAAAGAGATATTTATAACTACTTACAAAACTTTCTGTATTGAGGAATAGGGGGTTTTAAACTCCCATATTCGGTAAAATTTGTTAAAATTCTCATAAAATGTCAATCTAGATCATGGCGATTACATGAATTTAATTAATTTACTCATAAAGTACCAAAACAGACTGTTAAATAAAAGTTCAGGAGTTCTGTTTGTTAAACTCCTAAAACATTTAACTTGGAGTATAGTTACGGTAGTTTTAGGGATTGCTCTCGCAAATCGTACCACTGAACCCGTTGCACCATTACGCATTGGTGCTAATCTTTGGACAGGATATGGAACTTTATATCTCGCCCGTGACTTGGGTTATTATGACAAAAAGCCGGTCAAGTTGGTAGATTATCCTTCAGGAACAGAGGAAGTAAGAGCTTATCGCAACAATGAAATTGAAGGTGCAGGGTTATCAATTGACCAAGCGATCTCTCTAGCAGCAATCCAAGAAAATATTAAGATTATTGCCATTATGGAAGTTTCTCATGGTGGGGACGTGTTTTTAGGAAAACCAGAGATTACAGACATGAAAGCCTTAAAGGGCAAGCGAGTGGGGGTAGAAGCAACTTCTTTAGGAGCTTTATTTATTACTCATGCGCTGGAAAAACATGGGATATCTGTTAAAGATATTCAGATTTTTCCTTTAGAACTTACAGAATATGAACAAGCCTATAAACAAGGAACCCTAGATGCTGTTTTTACCTTTGGTCTAGTGAAAATTAAACTACTGGTAGCAGGGTCAAGGTCATTATTTGATAGCAAGCAAATTCCTGGAGAAATTGTGGATATTCTCGCTGTTAGTACAGAAGCGCTCACTAATTATTCTGACACTATTAAAGCATTAATAAATCCACGATTTTGCGCCTTCAATCATTCTAAAAAAAGTCCTGGATATGCAGACATTCGTATTACTAAACGAACTCAGTTAACCCCAAAAAGAATTTGGGAGACCTTTAAACTATTACGTCAAAATAATTTACAGGAAAATCAAAAAATACTTAATGAGACTAATCTTAAAATTGTTAATAATATGAAAAATTTTATACAAAAAACGTGGGAATTATGCTGGAAATTCGATTGATATAAAAAGGTGATTTATCTTGTAACTCTGCTCGATAATGAATTTATTAAAAATGCCAAATTATAAAAATAATGATGAAAAAATTCCCCCTCCCTCTAAGATATTCAATTCCGTTAATTTTAATATTTTTTGGTGGCTTATTTGGCATAACTTCCTTTAATAAAGAAATTACGGAAACATATAAAAAAACAGAACTAAGTACTAAAAATTATCTACGAATTTCCGCAGGACAAACATCAAAGATCCTAGATTATTTATATGGGAGATCAGATATTAAAGATGGAGAAACTTCGATTATTAGTCAGCTAAGTAATGATCCAAATATTGATGTATTAATGGTAATTGATGAGCAAGATATTATTCATGTATCTAACCGTTACGAACTAAAAAATACTCCCATTAGTAACACAGTTGCTGCCGCGTACGCTTCTAAGTTAACTACTGTGCGAGCAACACTTACAGGAGAGGTTATACTTTCTCAAGATAAGCAGAAACTAATTGCAATTTATCCTATTCTTTTACAGGTTTTGCCTGATGAAGTAAGCTCTTCTAGGGTAGGAATTTTGTTTTTTGAATACGATCTTACTCGTGCTAAACAACAGGCATTTTGTGATGCTCTGAGACGTTCATTAATGTTCAATATCTTTTTAACTATATTTTGTTTAGGGTTATGGCTTTTCTTTGATTTAACCTTAACCCGGCGAGTTTCTTTGTTAGTTGCTGCTAGTAATAGCTTAGCTGAAGGAAATTTCAATGTCAGAACTAGATTATTAGGCTCAGATGAACTTGTACAAATTTCTGTAGCATTTGATCACATGGCGAGTAAAATTCAGGAAAATACCCTAATCCTACAGCAGGAGTTAATAAAAAGGGAAATTATAGAAGCTAAATTGAAGGAAACTAACGAACAACTTTCTATTTCTAATATTGAACTTGCTTCGCTGACTAAAGCTAAAAGTGAGTTTCTTTCCAATATGAGTCACGAAATTCGTACTCCTATGAATGGCGTGATTTGTATGGCTGAACTTCTCTCCATGAAAAACCTTTCAGAGGAACAGCAAGATATAGTCCAAACAATTCGAGATAGCGGTAATGCTCTTTTAGTAATTATTAATGATATTCTTGATTTCTCGAAAATTGAATCAGGTAATTTGCAATTAGAAGAACATCGATTTATTTTAAGAGATATTATTAAATCTGTATTTAAGCTTCTTTCTACCCAAGCAGCAACTAAAAATATTCACCTGGAATATTCGATTAATCCTGATGTACCGACTAATATTTTAGGAGATGCTACGCGCCTCCGACAAGTTTTATTGAATCTGATTAGTAATGCCATTAAATTTACTGAACACGGTCATGTTTCTATTGCAGTTTTAGCTAATAAACACCAGGAAGATCAAAAAATAGAATTGATGATATCTATTAAAGATACAGGAATTGGTATTGAGCATGACCGCTTGAATCAATTATTTCAACCTTTTACGCAAGCCGATACTTCCATTAGTCGTAAATACGGTGGCACAGGTTTAGGTTTAGCTATTAGTAAGAGTTTAGTGAATTTAATGGGAGGCAAAATTTGGGTAGAAAGTTTAGGTAATATTGGTGGTCATCCTCCTGAAAATTGGTTATCAAATTGGGTAAATAATCATTTACCAGGTTCAATCTTTCATTTTACATTTATAGCAAAAGTGGTTTTACCTAGTAGTTTAATATCAGGAAAATCTCCCCAGGTATTTCCAGTAACGACAATTAGCAAAATCTCTACTCTGAAAATTTTATTAGCTGAAGATAACAAAATCAATCAAAAAGTTGTACTACTTACTCTAAAAAAGCTAGGTTACAGTGCTGATATTGCTAACAATGGTTTAGAAGTTTTAGAAAAAATCGAAACCCAGGTTTATGATGTCATTTTAATGGATATGCAAATGCCAGAAATGGACGGCATTGCAGCCACACAGATAATTCGTCAATCTGCCAAAGTACAACCTTATATTATCGCATTAACTGCTAATGCTTTAGATGCTGATCGTCAAATATGTTTAAATGTAGGTATGAATGATTATATTAGTAAACCCATTGTTATCGCTGACTTTCAGGAAGCATTAAAAAATGCAGCAACCATTAAACTCCCAAAATTCTAAGCATTACAGCCAGTCAAATAAGCAATGTTGACAATGGCTTACACCTAGGAATTTTCCGAATATTTTCTTGAGATGGGTGTTAATTGTTCCCTTTGTTTTACAAATTTTCGGTGCAGTGGGATTAGTGGGTTATCTTTCCTATGGGAGTGGGAAAAAAGTGGTAGAAGATATGGCAAATCAGTTAATGGATCAGGCCACTAATCGGGTACAGGATCACCTTGAGGTATCTCTACAAGCTCCAGAGCAAGCAGTAACTGTTAATGATCATGCTGTCTAAGAAGGTCCCATGAACATCAATGACTTTGAGGAACTGCGTCAATACTTTTGGCAAAAAATCAACCTATCTCTTTCTTTGTCAATTACCAATTGTGGGTTCTTCAATGAAAAGGGAGAGGAGATTGGGTATACCGATATTCTCAGTCAAAAGATTCTTGAACAAGCTAAAAAGATAACTGGGAAGAATCTATCGATGGACAAGAGAGATCGCTAATCGTGAACTTGGTCAAGTTGTGGAGATAAAAGGAGTTCCTTAATTAGAAACCCTTGTAGGCGAATTTAATCAGATGGCAGAACAATTACAAACTTATTTTGAAAACTTAGAAAATAGGGCAGAGGAATGCACAGCAGAATTAGTAATTGCTAAAGAAAAAGCTGAAGTCGCCAATCAAGCTAAAAGTGTATTTATTGCCAATATTGAGTCATGAATTGTGCTCGCCACAGCTATAATTACTTTAACCGCTAGTGTTTTAGAAGAAGAAAAAGCGATTATACTTTCTGTCAGTTGTGATGATTTTTTCCGTAAACCCTTTGCGGAGCATACGATTGTTGAAGCACTATCTAAGGATTTGGGACTGAAATATCTTTATGCAGATATGACACTCAGTGGAAGCATCCATAATTTAGAAAATTTATTAACTTCAGAAAATCTAACGGTAATGACAAAAGAATGGATTGTAAGATTATATGAGAGGTCACTAGAGGCTAATGTGAATCTGATCATGGAATTAATCCAGTAAATTCCAGATACAGAGGCTCATCCTTTAAGCAAACTGATTCATCAATCTAAAAGGTAAGGATTCAGGTGGTGGGGTATTGACAAGTGTGATAGGAGAGGGAGAATATAGCAGTTATGGAAAAGAAGCTGCCACCAAAACTAGACAGAGAGATATTGAAGCAGTTGGGAACAGAGCAACTGGTAGAAATCATTATTGACCAGGGGACAAAGTATAGAGAACCTAACAAATAGAGTAGTAGAACTGGAAAAAGAAATAGATAAACTCAAAGTCAGTAGAGATTTAGAGACCATAACATTATCCAAACCACCGTCGGGAGACATCCTCAAAAAAACTGAGAACAAACAAGAAGAGAAGCAGACACGAAAACGGAAACCAGGAGGACAACCAGGGCATAGGGGAAAAAGGAGAAAGGGGTTTGGTGGAGTAGATAGATTTGAGATAGTGGGACGGCAAGTGTATGGATGGTGAGGTCAGGGGCAATTGTTTGGCGAACTAATAAAAATCCAAATACAACAAGTAGGGGAGGTGGTGGACAGGCCAATCCAAATAGTAGAATATGAAAGATATACGTGGATTTAGAGTGTATATGGGGAAACACAGTTAAAAGGGCTGGATGCATCATACCTATAAATTGGTTAATATCAATCGATGTTCAAAATCTGACGCACCCTACAAGAGATTGGATTGTGAAACCTGCGTAAGTCCTATTTTACTTAGTGCAGCATAGTTAACATTATGAAGTTCTTCTCCGATAGTTTAAAATTTATATGGTTAACATATCTCTAAAAGTTGATAAAAATATTTTGCAAAGAGTTAAGATTTATTTGCTTAAATCACAGGATTTTTAGTTAATTAAGACCCAGAATTCAAGCTAAAACTAGATTTTAGCCATTATTGATCAATGTAAACAGTAAATAGTCCTATTCCTTATTCACTCATATCTTTGAGAGAATAAGAAACGATTTAATTATCAAGCACTTATTCAGAAAATAGGCTGAAAACCCTGATTGGGTGGCGTTAGCTGCAAACAATAAATCCAAAAGATTTGTTGTTTAATCTCCCTTTAGTTCAGGAATATACGCGGACAGTTGCCGCATGTTAAGGCAGTAAAGCAGTTTATCGTTAAACGACTTTATGTTAATGCATTAGTATGAAGAATGTGTCACTCAATCTCTAAAAGGGCATTAAAAACCTGACAAGTCGAGACAGCTACAAACAAAGTAAAGGTAACACTGAGTTTAACTCAGTGAAGCTATTAGAGGTGTTTTGACTACACCTTTAAGAGTTCGCTTTTGGACTACTTAAGAATCCCTGTATCTTTCGGGGAGTGTCAAAGTTATTTAATTTTCAAAGGGAGAAGACGAGATGAAATTGGCTTACTGGATGTATGCAGGTCCCGCTCATATAGGTACTTTGCGGGTAGCTAGTTCTTTTAAAAATGTTCATGCTATCATGCACGCACCCTTGGGTGATGATTACTTTAATGTTATGCGTTCCATGTTATCGCGGGAAAGGAACTTTACCCCGGTGACAACAAGTGTGGTTGACCGTAATGTTTTGGCACGTGGTTCTCAAGAAAAGGTGGTAGACAACATTACCCGCAAGGATGCTGAAGAACACCCCGATTTGATAGTTTTAACTCCTACTTGCACTTCCAGTATTTTGCAAGAAGATTTACACAATTTTGTGGAAAGGGCGCAACTGGAAGCGAAAGGGGATGTAATGTTGGCGGACGTGAACCATTACCGCTACAACGAACTACAAGCTGCAGACCGGACTCTACACCAAATTGTCCAGTACTACATTGAGAAAGCCCGTAAAAAAGGGGAATTACCAACGGAGAAAACTGCTAAACCGTCAGTTAATATTATTGGTATTTCTACTCTTGGTTTCCACAATAACCACGATTGCACTGAATTGAAACGGTTAATGGCTGATTTGGGAATTGAGGTAAATACTGTAATTCCTGAAGGTGCTTCGGTTCATGACTTGAAAAATATGCCTCAAGCTTGGTTTAACCTAACTCCTTACCGGGAACTTGGTTTAACTACAGCTCAATATTTAGAAGAAGAATTCGGGACACCTTATGTAGATATTACCCCGATGGGGGTTGTGGAAACTGCAAGATGTATCCGCAAAATTCAGCAGGTAATTAACGCCCAAGGTGCTGAGGTTGATTATGAAGAGTTCATCAATGAACAAACTCTGCACGTATCTCAAGCTGCTTGGTTCTCCCGTTCTATTGACTGTCAGAATTTGACTGGTAAGAAAGCTGTGGTCTTTGGTGATAATACTCATGCGGCGGCTCTGACTAAGATTCTATCGCGGGAAATGGGGATTCATGTTGTTTGGGCTGGTACTTATTGCAAGTATGATGCTGACTGGTTTAGAGAACAGGTGAGTGAGTATTGCGATGAGGTGCTGATTACAGATGATCATGGGGCTATTGGGGATGTTATCGCTCGCGTTGAACCTTCTGCTATATTTGGAACACAGATGGAACGCCATGTGGGTAAACGTTTGGATATTCCTTGTGGTGTAATTGCTGCACCTATTCACGTTCAGAATTTCCCCATTGGTTACAAACCATTTATGGGTTATGAAGGCACAAATCAAATCACAGATTTAATCTATAATTCCTTCACTTTGGGAATGGAAGATCACCTGTTAGAGATCTTTGGTGGCCACGATACAAAAGAAGTCATTACCAAAGGTATTTCTGCTGAATCTGGTTTGAATTGGACAAAAGATGGACAAGCAGAATTGAATAAGATTCCTGGTTTTGTGCGCGGGAAGGTGAAGAGAAATACCGAAAAGTTTGCTCGTGAGCGCGGGTTTAAAGACATCTCTGCTGAGGTGTTGTACGCTGCCAAAGAAGCTGTAGGGGCGTAGGTTTGGGGACTCCGTAATAAGAGTGAGTGGTGAGGGGTAAGATTTACTCTTCACAACTTCTTTACTTCTTCAGTTACTCAAGAAGCGAAAATCTAAGTAAGAATTCAGGAGTCAGAATGTTTGAGGAATTGGTTAATTATCATGAAAAACTATCATGAAAAAACTGACTTCTGATGGCTGTTCGCGTAGCTTGCAGTTAGGCATTAGCTGAATACAAATCTAGAAATAAAAACACAAATCTAAAAATAAAAAGTGATACAGATAGATAAATTAAGTTAGATCAATTAAGTGCAAACAAAACAAAAATACCCCCCATTTCTGGAGGGTATTTTTTAGTTATGTGAGATACTTAAGATTAGCCGTTGATTGGAGGTGCGGTTAGAGCAACAGGAGCAACATCACCAGCAGCTAAGTCTAAGGGGAAGTTGTGAGCGTT
>ERZ1034377.170-NODE-170-length-16713-cov-71.714535_pt1 | contig 16713 bp, 23 predicted proteins | sample MGYA00520584_ERZ1034377 | MGnify/ENA primary metagenome ERZ1034377 (study PRJEB33736, sample SAMEA104288464) | Azolla filiculoides | biome: Urban; feature: water surface; material: ditch water | place: Netherlands | collected 2014 ... | reverse complement strand
AATATTTGAATAATGTTTCCTGTTGCAGCTACTTCTTATGGGTTGATAAAGCTTTCCATATCCGATTTATTTAATACCGATGTACTATATTCACCCATCGCCTGTGCCAGTTCCCTAAGTCCTGTTTATTTTATAATAAAAAAGCCTTCAATCAATAATGTAGGATTAACCAGTTGGCCAACTAGTTGGTATGAACTACGCCATTATTCTCAACAGTTAAAGGGTAAACTTAATAAATACGGCTTTGGTGAAAGTACAGAGTTGGCAAGTCAGCCTTATAAAATGAAAGCTTTTAGTGGAACAATATTCGATAAAAAAGTTATGCTGCTTTTGCTAGTGAAGCAGCTTTAAAAGCTTTGCAAGTAATATAGCAATATCGAAAAGACCGAATCTCGGCCTTAAAATCTGATGTTGGTACTAGTTCTGGTAGTGATATGTTTGGTCAACGTAAAATATCAATGGTGATAGAAGGTAACTGGGCTATTCCTTATCTTCAAGAAACCTTTCTGCAGATAGATTTTGCAACAGCAGAAGTTCCAAAAACTAAGAATATAAAAGGCACGATGGTTTATACTTTTGCTTATATCATGAATAAGCAAAAAAAGCATAAAGAAGCAGCTTGGTAATTAATTTCTTACCTCACCGGAAAAGAAGGAATGGAAAAGTCGACAGGTAGAGGTTTTCCTTTACCAACAAGGAAATATTTAGCTGAGAAATTAGGTTACGATCATGATCATTTAAGGTCTGCTTTAGTAGCTGCTGTTGATTATGCTACACCTTAGCAGGTAGGGGAATATCCAGGAGTTATTATGGATAACTTCGATAATCAATTTCTCAGTGCCTTGTTGGGGGAACAGCCCTTAAATCAGGCGATATTGAGGGCACAGAATAACGCTAATCAGCAGATTAAGATGATGCAATAGTAGGTTGGGTTGAGGAACGAAACCCAACACTTTCAAATACTTAATCTTTCCAATTCTCACGCTTAATAAGTTTAGGCTTAGGAATCGGCTTATAGATTTCAACATTTTTCGCTGGAATCATCAAATCTTCAACTGCATCAACCACTGTCAAATTATCATGTTTAGGCTTAGGAATCGGTTTAGGAATTTCGGCATTTTTCACTGTAATCGTCAAATCTTCAACTGCTTCAGCAATTACCTGTACTTGCATTGGTGTTGAGCAATCAGCAGAACTAGGAGAGTTATTGTTAAAGTTAATACGTTGTTTACGGTAATTTCCTTTTTGACCTCTAGTGTCAACACCATTAATGACTGCATACGCTAGTTCTAACAGAAGTTCTGGAATTTCATCTCGTTTGAGGTATTGCCACTCTAATTCAATCAGATTCATTTCAGAGCAATATTTAGCCAGAAGAAACAAATATAAACCTTGCTTTCCCCACTTTTTCCATAGTTCCTGAACTTCTCTACAGCAATGTATTCGTCTATGATCTTGATGTAAGAATAACGCTTAACTACCCCAATTACCAAACCATCAATAAAACTAATTAACGGTTGAAATAAACCAATAGTGCTAATTCTGCGTCCACGTCTCTGTGTTTCTTCAACCATTTTTTCTCACCCCCTTGGGTAGTACGTGTACCATGACTCACTCCAAGGTGAAAATCCTGATTCATCCAAATACTTTAAGTCTATTTCTCTACCAGCTGTAGCTAGTTCTAACATCTCTATATCTGCTTGTTTATTTGCACAAATAACTAGATCTTATTTTGCTCTATGACTAATTCTGACTCCTTTCCATATCACCCCCTTTTTTTGAGTAGGCTTTTGATTGTGTTGGTACTTACTTTCAGTTCTCGCTCTTTTCTTAGTTTTTCTACTAGTTGCTGACTGTTATAGGTTCTTGGTTCTTCCTTTAAGCATCTTTCTTTCCAAATATTCGATGTCAACTTCCTTCAAGTTTGGCTGTACACCTCTACCTGGTAATTCCCATAATCCCTGTATTCCCTGCTTATTCCACTTGTGCAAGACTTGTCTGACTGTTTTCTCTCCCCAATGAAAGTGATCTGCTATTTTCTCTACAAACCACCCTGCTGCATTTAATCTGATGACTTCGGCTCTATCTTTTAGTTCCTATGGTACTTCCGCCGTTCTCAGGTTAAATAACTCTGCATCTTGTTCTTTCGTCATAAATACCCTTAATCTTGCCCCCATATCTACACGACCTTTAATTGATGTTCTCTCCGTATTTACTTCTCTTTACATAGATTCCATGCAGAAACCAACATTGGAAAAATACAAAAAACCTCGCAGGGTATCTTTTTATGATGCCTAAAATTCTAGTTTTAGGCACTTTTGTAGTTTTACCTATTCTTTACGCTGTCTTTCTTTCCCTCCACAAAGTTCAGCTTTTAGGCAGTTTTGAATATCAATTTATTGGTTTACGGAATTTCACTAGTTTGGTAGAAGATGAATAATTAGGAATTGCGTTAAAAGACACAGCAAAATATGTTGCTATTGTTGTCCCAAGTCAAACTATTTTAGCTTGAATTCTGGCAGTTACTTTAAATTCTAGTACTCGTGGTAAAAATTGGTGGCGTATTATCTATTTTTACCCACAGTTACATCATCAGCGGTGTTAAGACTTCTCTTTATGTAGATTTATAACACTGATGGATGACTAAACTATTTTCTCGCTTTTTTTGGACTACCTACCTATAACTAGTTAGGAGGTCACAAAGTTGCCTTAAAAGGTATTATGATCATGAATATTTGGTTAACTGCACCTTTTTATATGGTGATTTATTTAGCTGCTTTACAGGATATTCCCGAAACACTTTATGAAGCAGCAGATTTAGATGGGGCAAATGGCTGGGATAAGTTTATAAAAGTTACTATTCCCTTACTACAACCTGTGACTTTTTTTGTGGTAGCAGTGGGGATAATAGGCACTTTTCAACTATTTGATCAATCTTATATTTTCTCTGGTGGTACTTGTGGACCGAATAACGCCACTTTGACGGTGGTAATACTAATTTATCAAGCTATATTTAGAAATTTACAATTAGGATATCCAGCTGCTGTGGCTTTTTTACGTGTAGCAGTCATTATTATTCTCACCTTGATTCAAAAGGGGATCTTTGGAGATAACAAAAGGTGAATTAAATTCCCCCCTTTCTTTTGTTTAAATTCTTGTTATATCTGTTGTTAACAGTTTATGCTGTTATCACACTAATTCCCCTTCTCCGGGCAGTTTCAGCATCATTTAAACCTCTCTCAGAAATTATCAGCGGTGAGCCAAATTTCATCCCTCAAAATTTTACTCTTGACAACTATCAGCAAATTTTTCTGCAAGAACCACTGTTTTGGCGCTGGTTATTTAACAGTGTAGTAATTTCTGTCGGCGTTACGTTTTTAGATTTACTTCTAAACTCAATGGTAGGTTATGCCTTAGCGAGACTGTGATTTGTTGGTAAACAGTTTTGGTTATTCCTGATTTTAGCTGTACCAGCAGTACCCGCACAAATTATCTTAATTCCCTCATTTTTGATTTTAAAGCCAATAGGTTGACTCAATTCTTACCAAGGCATGATTGTTCCTAGTATGGTAAATGCGACTTTTATCTTTATGATGCGGCAGTTTTTCATCAATGTTCTCAAAGAATTGGAAGAAGCCACCCAAGTATATGGTTTAAGCACCTGGGAGATTTTCCGAGATGTTGTTTTGCCCTTAGCAAAACCAGCAATAGCAGGACAGGTAGTTTTTGTATTTATGGGCAGTTGGAATAATTTTATACTCCCTCTAGTGATATTGTTTGACCCGGAGATGTTTACTCTACCCTTGGGCTTAAATACTTTCAAAGGTCAATATATCAGCTATTGGAATTACATCATGGCTGCTTCAATGATATTCACTTTACCAGCTTTGGGAATTTATGCTTTTTTCAACTGCTACTTTATTGAAGGCGTAACTTTTATAGGTGGGAAGGGTTAATTTTTCAATTTGTAAACTCATTGATAAAGATTTGTATCGAAAAATAAAATATCCCCATTCTCATACCCGCTCTTGACCCTATTCTGACTTATGGAGAAACTCAGTTCAGCAACAGCATAGAACAGCTAATGGTAAACTGATTCATGCTGATGTTAATGATAGCGAGAATATTTTACGTAAAGTAATCCCGATAGCTTTTAGCCCAGGGATCAGGGGCGTTATAGTTCTCCCCGTCGGTGTTGTACCTGGCAAACTTTTAGCATCAGATAAATATCTATGCTTCTTGGAACTATTAGTGTCTTAGCTGTGTTGAGCATTAAAAACTGAAAGGGGAAATATGTTTAGAAGAGTGATTGGCGTTGTTGTTGCTGCTGTTTTGCTAACATTTCAGCTATTTATCGGTAGTGCAACAGCCGTTGAACTGGATGAAGCTACCAGAACTGTACCATTGAATGAAATTGGTGGTACTGTTGTCATAAGCGTGCCACAACTGGCACAAGGTAAAAAATTATTTAATGACACCTGCGCTCAATGTCATGCTGGTGGTGTAACCAAGACTAACCAAAATGTGGGACTAGAACCCGATGCTTTGGCCGGAGCTACACCAAGGCGTGACAATATTCAAGGGTTAGTAGACTACATGAAGAATCCCACAACTTATGACGGGGAAGAGGACATTTCTGAAATACATCCCAGCATTAAGAGTGCGGATATCTTTACAGAAATGCGAAATTTGACCGATGATGAGTTAACTGCGATCGCAGGTCACATTCTTATTCAACCTAAAGTTGTTGGTACGAAATGGGGTGGTGGTAAGATATATTACTAAAACTCTGTTAATTAGCCTTCTTATTAAGTAAAGTAGGGGTAATTTAACCCTTACTGTTGAAGAATCTTAGTTCCGAGTCCTGATACCTGAGTGCATTCAAGCATAACTGTCATTTTTGGTTAAAAATACCTGCTACTTCTACTTGAGTTTGCTCTCTTGAACCAGGACTGGGAACTTTGCATTTAAGTTGTAATTTTTACATTGATAACCACCAAAGATTAAAAAAAATTCATCTATGACAGATTGTCATATTTGGCGTTAAATGTATTTAAAATGAGAACAGGAAAATAAAACTATATCTCAGGAGAGAGCCATGAAATTAATTGTAGCAAGTTGGAGACGCTTGACTTTAGGGGTATTGGCTGTTCTTTTGGTTGTCAGCAGCTTTGCTGTTTTTGCTCCCACTGCATCCGCTGAAACCTACAAGATCAAATTGGGTAGTGACAAAGGACTGTTGCAATTTCAACCTAAAACATTGACCGTTAAACCAGGTGACACAATTGAATGGATGAATAACAAAGTTGCTCCCCATAATGTTGTGTTTGATGCTACTAAAAATCCTGGAAAGAGTGCTGATTTAGCTAAATCTCTGTCTCACACCAAATTACTGTTGAATCCTGGTCAAACAGTAACAACTACTTTTCCCGCAGATGCGCCTACAGGTGATTACCTTTTCTACTGCACTCCTCACCGTGGTGCTGGTATGGCTGGCAAAATCACTGTTCAAGGTTAGAAATCTTGCTAATTTGACACTAGATGATTTTTCTTGCTCATTAGGTAGTGCAAATAATTGAAAAGCAGCGGTAACGAGCTTGATTCCGAGGTAAAAATACAGGGATAAGCTAGTTACCGCTAATTTCTATGTAATTTTTACCCTTTAACCATTCACCAAACAAACTTACTAATCCCAGGTTCTTAACCGAACAGTACCGAACAGTATTGATTTGTGTCCAAAGTTTGATCAAAATTATCAATACCTAAGATCTATGGAAAGAATGCAATTCATGTCCTCATCACTTTAGCTGTTGCTGGAAAACTCCTATACAAATAGGCTTTCAAGCCTGTCACCAGTTACCTGTGTTCAAATCTATATAACTTGTAATCTGTATTAGATTATACGAAATAGCAAATAACTGGAGTTGTTCGGTTGGAGAATGTTGGTTGCGAGGAAAATCTATTGAGACTAATTTTAGTAAATCTACTTTTAGTCATTGCTCTGTTGTGTAACTTGACAATTATTTATCCAGCCTTAGCAGCAGAAACAAGCAACGGTAGCAAAATTTTTAATGCTAACTGCGCTGCTTGCCATATAGGTGGAGCTAACATCCTTGTTGAACATAAAACTCTACAAAAATCAGGACTATCAAAATACCTGGAAAATTATGAAATTGAACCTATCCAGGCTATTATCAACCAAATTCAAAATGGTAAAAGTGCCATGCCCGCCTTCAAAAACAAATTGAGTGAGCAAGAAATTCTAGAAGTGACCGCTTATATTTTCCAAAAAGCTGAAACAGGCTGGTGATGCATCCAGTATATTATTTAGAGTGCAATACCGTTCAGATAAGCCTTTTTCTTCTCTCCCTCTGCCTCCCTTGCCTGCCTAAACAGATAATTCTCCTTAAGTTAACCGTATTGGTTGAGGGGGCGATAAGCAAGGTGAAACTATCACAGGAGAAAGGTTTTACGTGATAGACCCCTTGAAAAAACTGATAAAAAAATGGTGCTTATTGACAATTAAGTGTGCAGTTATCAGGCGGCTACGTCAGCATAAGCCCTGAAGATACGAAGAGAATGGTCTTGTTAATGGAACAACTCATCAGTTTTATTCGCAATAAGTGGACATTTTATCAGTAGGTTATAAGGGTTATAACCCTTATACAGAAAGCTTTTTAGGTTCTTTCTTGCCCCCTCAACCCTATTGGTTTAGAGTGTGGATTTTGCAATAATTTCTCCCCACACCCTACACCTATTTCATCTATACAGATATCGAAAACAGCACTGACTCACCAAAATCTAAAACTTGATGATTTTATTTTTCTTGATTTGAGCTTTCTCTTTCTTCCTTAATTTGACGCAACTTTTTGATAAGCTTTTGAGCAGGTTCTGTAGATACATTAGACTGATTACCACTGACTACAGGTTTAGATGATGGATTGGGGATAATCACAGCTTGATTATTCCCCTGATTTTTTCTTCCTTCTACCTCAACAATTACTTTTTGAGCATCTAGATTTTGTGAAGGATTTACCTCAGAAGTTTTGCTAGTCTGATTGCGATCGCCAGTATTTTTAAACCGCAGTTGGAATGGATAAGAGCTAATCCGCTGCTCACCTTTAGGTGGATTAGCGTTGAAAAATGCCCTAGTTTGGGACTGTAATTCAGGAGCTACTGATGTATCTTGAAACTTGATATCCAAGACCTTGCCATCAGGATCTAGAACTAATCTACCCAAAACAGTACCTTCCATAGTTCGTTTATCTGTAGATACAGATTCACGAATCACAGGCTTTTCTTTAGCGTTGGGATATTCCTGCTGAATTTTTCGTCTCAGGTTGTTGTAAGAGTTAACGTTAGCTATTAACTCCTCTCTTTTCTTCGCTTGTGAATCAGACGAGCTTAAAACAGGTTGATTCCTAGCAGTTTCTGGTGATGGAACAAACTTTGGTACTGCTGATATTGATTGGCGTTTATCTTGTAGAGATTGTTCACCAGCAAGCCCAGAGGGAGAATTTCCAGCAATTGGAACTGAGTTATCTGCTAACAGTCCTCTTTGCTGAGGAGTAATTCTCTCTGCTGTGGTTGTAGAACCAATATCAATAGCATTAGGAGATGGGTCACTCAGGGTTTCTTCTGGTAATTTATTATCCGCTTGAACTTCTGGCAACCTATTTACATTCAGCGGTTCGGTTTCTTTAATTTTGGCATCTATATCATCAACAAAAGGAGATGCTGAACCAGACAATTTACTTGTGGGTCGATAGTTAGAAACTTGTGTTCTAAAATCGTTTCTGCTAAATTTCTGAATAGGCTGCCTGGGAGGTAAGTTAGAAAGATTATAGTTAGTTTGTGACGCAGGAATGGATGGCAATACAGGCTGGATAGTTAAATCAGGTTGTAAGGGTGGTAATGCTATTGCTTGGGTGTCTTTGGCCGGAGGAACTTGCTGTTGTAGCGGCAATTGGGGCGGTTGTAAAGCAACTTCAGACGTACCAGGAGTTTGTGGTAAGCGGTTTTGGTCAGCCTGACTTAATTCCATTAATCCCACAGCTTTGGCTGTATTGTTTTCTGAAGATTTATTGGAACTCACAGGCATTAATGGCACAATTAAGGCAATAGCACCGTGGATGCCAAGAGAGGCTATAGCTGCTATCCCAGTAGGTTGACTTAATATTTCTGGTAAATTTTTCAGCAGGGAGACGTAAGACATAGCTGTTATCGTTCACTCGGCTCGGTTGCAGTTGATTAGTTCAATAAGGCAGAAGGTTGTAATCCTGATAGGATTTACTTATCTGTTGCTGATACAGATAACTTTCTGCCTCACTGTACAAGGGATTTTATCTTTATAAATTATATTGCTATTTTCGAGAATCGCTTCTCTAACAATAATAACTCCCTATATTGGTATCCAAAACAGGAAGATTCAAGTAATGTGCAGTTTTTATTTTGCAAGAATTCAGGAGTCAGGAGTGAGGACAACATCTCTATGGGATTCAAAGTTACGTGATTGCTTTCACTGCTATCATCTTGGCAGTAGCACATCTATCTGCTTTGCTATGGCAAGAACAAGAAATGTCTCAAGAAAATATTAACTTTCAATTACCCGAAACTTCAGTAGCAGAAAGTTGAGACAATTTAGCAATGGGAACTTCTTCCACTTCTGGGAGCTTTTCTAAAGCTAAAGCCGTGGATTGACTGGCACCAGATAAGAGTTTTAACAGATTTGGTCTGGAATCGTACAACAGATAGATAATGCGATCTCCTACTTCCCAATCTTGGTTGACTGACATTACCTGTAGGTGTTCTTCCCTCTCTAGTAATAGCGGTACCAACACTCCAGACCTAATCTTCTCTTGGATATGCTCCTGTTGACTAGAAAATTCTGCCTCATTTAACGTTGTTGTCCCCAATTTCACTCGTCCATTGCTTAAATACTCATTCCAAGTTTTAACTGCTAAATCAGAGACAAAAGCTTGATTAACTTTCACATTGGCAGAATTAGGAGCTTGCGGATCACGGGGAAACACTGCTAAAACACGAGGTGGACTAAATTCCTCAGATGCCCGTTGTGCTAACACAAAATTCACCTCACCATTATTAGTCATAGCCAGAAAAGTTCCCATCGAGGCAATACCAGCCTCCTCCAAAACCTCTGCATCTAGCGCACTATTAGCAATCACCCGCAGATTTTGAGCCTCAGCTTGAGCAAAATATTCCGAGTCGGTGTCAATCATCACTACACCTTCTCCCCGTTCTTGGAAAAACCGAGCAATCAACAAACTCAAGGGATTACAACCCACAATCACTGCCCCAGTTGCATCCTTGGAAGTTATTTCCAGCCACCTAGCAATCCAGCCAGCCGTCAAGCCTTGACAGACAACAGTCATGATAATTGTCAAGAACACCAGAGCTTTAATAGCATCACCACCATTAACGCCCCTTTGCGTCAGCGAAATACCAAATAAAGAAGCAACAGAAGCAGAAACAATTCCTCTCGGTGCAACCCAGCTTAAAAACAGTTTCTGTCGCCAATTCAGATCACTATTCCAAGTACACAACAAAATATTAATTGGGCGTACCACAAACATCAAAACCAAAACAGTAAATAAACTACCCCAACCCAACGCCAAGACACTAGCAATAGATAAATCAGCGGCTAGGAGAATAAAAAGTACAGAGACGCTAAGAATTGTTAGTTGGTTTTTAAAGCTCCGCAACAGCCTTTCTTCTGGAACTGATGAATTAGCAAATACTGCCCCTGCCACGACTGTAGTCATAACTCCTGACTCAGTGCGAATCATCTGTGCTAGGGAAAACAACCCCCACAACGCCGCCAGCACCACCAGGTTTTTTAATTCAAAAGATAGAAAACTGGCTCGTTTGAACACCCAACTCATCAAATAACCACCTACAGCACCAATCATTGCTCCCACACCCAAGCGCAATATTAAACCCATAATGGCTTTGAGTGGGTCAGCATCACCGTTCAAAATTGTATCTAGGACAACATAGGCAAGGATAGCTCCTACTGGGTCAATTAAAACCCCCTCACCTTCCAATAGAGTTGCTACTTGTCGATCTACGTTGATTTGTTTGAGTAGGGGTCCAACGACGGTAGGCCCTGTAACGACGACGATGGAAGCAAAGAGAAAAGCTATATTCCAAGGAAATTCTCCCAGCCAGTGAGCCGCTATGCTACCGCCCAGCAGTGTTATGAGTGTTCCCAAGGTGACAAGCAATTGCAAACTCACCGAAACTCTGCCCAATTCGCGCACATCCAATTTGAGTCCGCCCTCAAACAAGATAATTGCTGTGGCCAGAGAGACAATTACTTCTAGTCCAGTTCCCAATAAATGCGGATGTAATAAGCCAATACCATCAGCACCCAATAGGATGCCCAATAAAAGTAATAAGACGATGCTGGGCAGCTTAAGATATGCGGCCATTACCTGGGCGCTAATGCCTGCTAGGACTGTGAACACCATCTGTAGGGTAATTTGAAAAGATGCTTCCATGTTGTAGATTTTGAGTGATTGATTTCAAAATCCTTTGTAAAGAATCATAAATACTAACTCTACAGGGTACAACACCACACCCATCGTTAAGAAATTAAGAGATTTTTTTTTAACGATGGGTGTGGTGATCGCCACGCTATGCCGTAGGTACACTATGTGTAGGTTGCTTGCCGTAGGTTACGCTATCAGGAGTTCAGGATTCAGGAGTTACAGGAGGAAAATTAAGTATTCCTCCTGTAACTCCTGCCCCTTTGCTCAATTTAGAGGCTATGAAAAACTTTTTAGAAAAAGGTGTTGACATCCTCTCAAAAATACGGTAGATTGTTAAAAGTCTGGAGTCCAATGCCCCCATCGTCTAGAGGCCTAGGACACCTCCCTTTCACGGAGGTAACGGGGATTCGAATTCCCCTGGGGGTACTTTAAAAAAGAACCATAATTAGAAAGATAGAAAAGATATACTAGCTAATTCTTTTCTACCCTAAAACTAATTAAATTTTATCTGCTGACTCTCATCTTCAACTAATGCTTAATTCCCCTGCGCGCTGACGAATTGCGAGCAGGTTTAGTTGTAGGTCCTTGCTGAGTCGGTTTTCGATGATGGATATCGGCATTGTTAGCTTAGGCCATACTTGGATGTTGTAACAGAGATTTGTTCCTTGATCCTCTCCCAGGGAATAAGGCTCTAAGCACCAAAAACCTGAAAAGCCTTTGAAATCTCCTTCTACCATTTCAAAGTTGATCAGTTTGGGGAAGATTTCTTCTAGGTCTAGAACTACATGCGCACAAAATTTGAAATTGAGTAACCTTTGAGAACCTATTTGTTCTATCCGTATGCCTCCGTTGGGATGTTCTAGGAGAGAACTTTTGGCTAGATTGGGAATAAATTCAGTTAAGGCTTCATAGTCTGTAAGAATCTTCCAGACTTTTTCGACCGGGTGGGGAATTTGTACTTTAGCGGTAATTTGCCGTTGTCGCTCTGATAATTTCTCGACTTGGATGGTTACTTGATCAGCAATTAAGTTGCTTTCTAGTCCACTCTCGTCCATAGGTGTGGGGAAATCAAGTCCCACTGTGTTGTTTTCTGTAGTCACTGTTGAGAATTTGGTTTAGTTGCTGCGCAAAACTGACGTAGGGTAAGGGTGAAAGAAATTTCGCTCAATTGAGAGTTGGCTATTGGGGTACTCTCTATGGCGATCTCTCCATGTAAATGCTGTACTAGGGACTTGACTAAGGCCAGTCCTAAGCCAGTACCTGGAGTCCAACGTCCTTTACCACGACGGAACTTGTCAAAAATGTAGGCTGCTTCTTCTTGTGAGATGCCACGTCCTATGTTGGTTACTTTAATAATAACTTGATCAAGTTCTTGTTCAACTCTGTGAGTTGCTTGTAAATTAACGATGGTATCGCGTTCCGAGTATTTGTTGACATTGGTTAATAGTTCTTGCAGAATGCGGTCGAAACTTTCGATTTCGGTTTGAAGTTTTAATGGTTTTTTGGGTAAATGTATGTTTACAGATAATCCTCGCTCTGCTAGTGGCCTTTCTACAGCAGCTACTAAGTCCTTAATTCTGGTATTTAAATCTATGGTTTCTAATTGCGGTGCTTCTTGATGGGTTTCTAGTTTCTGGAGGGTGAGGAGGTCATTAATTAAGTTAATTTCTTTGGTACATTCTGACTCTAGAATATCTAGATATCGAGTTTGACGTTCTGGGGTAATTCCTGGCAATCGTAAGTTACGAATTGACATCCGCATATTTGTCAGGGGATAACGCAAGCGATCGCTAATGTTGCTGACAAATTCATCTTTGAGTTCGTTGAGTTGTTGTAGTTGCTCAACATACTGCTTTGTTTTTTCGTACAATTTTGCCTGTACTTCCAAACTTCGTTTGAGTTGCTCTGTCCTTTCATCTACTAAATTTTGTACTTGCCGCAATGTTTGTGATTGAATTATGGCATTACTCAACTGAGCGCAGACCATTTCTACAAGATTCAATTCTGCGGGTTGCCAATTACGAGTAATTTCTTGCTGTAAAACCACAAATCCTAAAACTTTCCCTTGATTCTCTAATGGCATTAAGATTGTGGCTGGAAATTGTTCAATGGCAAACAATGGATTTAGCTGTAAATTATCGTTCTGCTCTTTCGAGTTATCAATCATGATCGGTTTCCCCGATTCTGTAAATACACGCTGGCATAAATCACATTCTGATAAAGAAAAACTCTGCTCTAAGTTTTCTGGTTCAGTGTGATTGGTGTTTTGAGCTTTAGTCCACTCTCCCATCAGGGTGGCTTTGGCTTTAGGAATTTGCTTCTTGGGACGATTCCTGAACATGGGATCTGTATATTTCAATAGGATTAGTAATCCTCGATCGACTTCTAAGGATTCAGAAGTCGATGAAATAACTAACTGGAGCATTTGATTTAACTCCAAGTTACTAAGGCTTAGTATAGTTAATTGTTTAATTAAAATTTGATGCTGGCTGCTCTTGTGTAAATACTGCTTTTGAGTATTTAATATCTGTACTTGTGCTACTTGAGCCAAAGCGATCGCACAAGATGAAGCTATTGATTGGAGTAATTTTTTTTCTGACTCATTCCATTGATATGTTTGGAATTTTATCAAGCAAATTACACCGTTATTATGACCACTAAATCGGGTAGGAATCGCTAAAACTGATTTAATCGGGATTGGCAGAGATTGACAGCTAAATAATAGAGTTTGTTGAACTAAGGAAATATCCTCAACTGTCAATGGTTCAGCAACGCATTGTACAACTGGCGAACTTACTAATAACTGATCCATTGATAAGATTTCTTGGGAATGGGGTGATCCCAAATATTGTTCACTACACCAATTAACGGCAGAATCTTTATTTGGAGTATCTCTGGTCACGCTCATCAAACAGCAGCAATCTACCTTGAATACATCTCCCAATAAGTGAGCAATTTCTTGCAAGATCAATGATGTCGCCTCGCTATTGGCAATGATATAATTTATCTTTTGCGCCAAGGCTTGGGCGGTGTTTTCTTGTTGATGCATGAGCTTGGCTCGATATGGCTGTAGTTGTTCTACATCATTGTCGTCTACGTATTTTGGCGGTGATAATAAACGCTTTTTCATTATTGGTTCGCTGGTGGATAAAAATCCATTTGTTTACTTTGCACCCAAGTTACTTTGCACCCAAGTTTTGTGTATTTTTTAACTTTTGAGTTATATTGCACCACCCGGATAAATCGTAAGTCGTTTATGAAGACTTTTTCTAAAATCTGATTACATAATTTATGTTTTAGTTAATGGTATTTGTTAGCTTTATCAACTAATGTTTACTTTCTAGATCACGATAATGTTCCCAATTTGAGAGCCTCGTTTCCAAGATTTGCCAAAATTTGAAGTTGATTTTGAAGTTGATTTAGTTTACTACCTCAAAAATAGGATATCTTGTCTGTAACTCTACATAAACCGTAATTTCTCTGGAATTAAAGAAAAATTATCATAAACTTGTATACGCATTAGTACTTAAGATATTAGTGATTAATAAAGTACCTTTCACTTAGTTTACCTGAGTAGTTGACATTTAATTAAATTCTATCGAATCAAGTCAAATTTATCCAAAAAATATTGTATAAATACTGCTTGTGTTGAATATGTTCAGCAAATATAACACCTCTGTCTTAGAAAGATTGTCAGCAATAGATGCAGCTTAGTTATTGCTATAAATAAATAAACTGCATTTATTCTGACCTGTCACGAAAGCTTAAAGGTTATGGATCTGTCATGAACTAGTCACATAGACTTTCAACACTTAGAGGCACTATATCACCATTCTTTGTTAGTCCCAATAACATAGGTTGTTGAGATGGAATTAATTTACCTGTGAGGACACAGCGTTCATCTTGCTGTGCTGTGGCGGCTATACTGGCTCGAATATCAGCACGAGAAAATCGGGGTTTCCATTCGCCGGATTTTTGCTGCACATAATTCCAGAGGACATCTCTGATCAAAGCCTGATATCCCTGATTACCTGCTATTTCTTTGAGTTTATCTTTTAGTTCGCGTTCCAAACGGATGCTGGTAACTTCCATATCAGTGGTTGAGCTGCGTGTGATAGTATGCATGATTTTCTCTCCTTAGAGGTCTAGACAAGATAGTACTACAGGTGTAGTATGTTTACAGTAATATTTAATATGTGAAATTTTCTGTGAAATCCATTTACCCTATTTCTACTACTGCGCATTCCAACATTTGGCTGGTCTGTTGGGAATCTGCCGCTGTGGGAGTGGAGTATCTATTTATGGGCGAGCGCAGCCTGCATGGTGGGTAAAAAACTTAGGATAATGATGATTTTAGATATATAGTTTTTGATACGCCAAATAGTAAAGCACAAATAGAAACAAGAAGTGGGAGGTACAAGAGCAAAATGCTGTACCCCTATAAGACCAGAAAAATATCAGGTCAAATTTTAACCCCCGCTTCACCTAAATCAGAAGTGGGGGTTTTTTAGTCTCTTCACTGTTAACAGTGAAGAGACTGACAAATGTTGATAAGGAGTCAGACTGTGACAAGCGCCATGCAAGTTTGAGAAAAATCCGTGGTGGTTTTTTCTCAGAATTACTTGCCACTGTATCACGTAAATATCAAGCGAGCAATTTTGTTGTTAGTGAGTAATAAAGCTGAATCAGTAGATTTTCCTACAGAGAGGGGATAGTTAGTTCACTCACTTAGCTTGCTAGTTTCCGTACCAAAACACATCCGCTTAAAAATCGCTGCTGCTGAAAGGATGTGGAAAGTGCCGCCAGTGAATCGACAAGAAGTACTGCGGAGAGACCATCACAGTTGTCAATATTCCGGTAGTACCAAACGTCTGACTCTGGATCATTTGATTCCCCGATCTAAGGGTGGCTTGCATATGTGGGATAACGTAGTGATAGCTTGTGAAAGATGTAACTCTCGGAAAGGTGATAAAACCCTTGGGGAAACTGGTATGCAATTGCAAAAGAAACTAAAGGCACGACAACATCCTGCTGTTTCTTTTGCAGAACAGTTTTGGATAGATATGCAAGCCAACCTGGAATAACAGGAGAGCAAAAGGAATGCTGAAATTAATTTACACTGAAAATTGTTTTTATTTGGAACATCTCGCTCTATCCCTGGAAGAATGGGTAGAACAAAGAGTGATTTTGGCGCTACGGGTTGGTCAAATACTGGATTTTGAACCCAGCACAGCTTCCTTTTTGCTTCCTGTGGAGTTACCAGGGCTAGAAAGGCTGAAGGCTGAGGTTCAGCAACATGATGCTGAAGTCATGGAATTGTCTGTGTGTGATGCTGAATAGCTGGAAGGCACTTTGCAGGGCTCTTGCTTATCAGATAGTTCTGAGAATGTTGTGGGTGTCTTTGTTACTATGATGAGCGATCGCACCGAGTTCTTTTTACGGAAATTGTGGCAACAAGCTCAACTGTGTGCATCTGTTGTCAGTGATTGACACTCTTCTGCCTAAACGCGAGGAGATACCGATACAGTTTGCGAATTCGCAAAGGCACTATATTAGCTGGTTAGTTTAGCAATAAAACGATTGAGACCTTTATGAGCAGTCTTATACCCAGATGCTTGCTTACCCAACTTTAGTTGAGATAAAACACGGTCACGTAAAATTTAAAGTGCTGCAATTGTTAGCAAATCAACAGAGTGTTGTCAGCCATTACAAAGCCTTTGGACTGCAAGCGGTTTACATTATCTTACCTATCTTACTAACCTACTCTATCTAAGTAAAATAAGTCAACTAGCTAAACTACTTAATTTGCTAACAGTTTGCTTAATGCCATAATTAGGCAAAATGCAGCTATAGATTAAGTAGGTAGATTAGGTGACTCAATCTCAGGAAGAAGATAAAACAGTGAAACTCGTAGTATTTCTAAATGATGAGGAACGAACTCAATTCAAGGTTATTTGCGCTCAACAAAAAACCTCAATGAGTCAACAGGCACGACAGTTAATAGTTAACTGGACAAACTCTCAACAGAAAAAATAACCAAATTGTGATCCCCAACTATCGCCTACCAAAAATGCCAGAAACAGAAAGGTAGGTAAATTATGGTTCAAGCCTTACCTAATACTAACCTAGTAGTCCACCAAGGCAATGTTGCTGGGTAAGCCCCTCTAATTGATAAACTAGTCAAAAAAGGGGTTGACCATGG
>ERZ1034377.165-NODE-165-length-17095-cov-3.609355_pt1 | contig 17095 bp, 16 predicted proteins | sample MGYA00520584_ERZ1034377 | MGnify/ENA primary metagenome ERZ1034377 (study PRJEB33736, sample SAMEA104288464) | Azolla filiculoides | biome: Urban; feature: water surface; material: ditch water | place: Netherlands | collected 2014 ... | reverse complement strand
CCTCGATTACGCGATGAGCGTGATCGTGTCGCGTGCGCTGCCCGATGCGCGCGACGGGCTGAAGCCGGTGCACCGGCGCATTCTCTACTCGATGCATGAGCAGGGACACACGCCGGACAAGAAGTACGTCAAGTCCGCACGCGTCGTCGGTGACGTGATCGGTAAGTACCATCCGCATGGCGACCAGTCGATCTACGACGCGATGGTCCGCATGGCGCAGGACTTCTCGCTGCGCGTGCCGCTGATCGACGGCCAGGGCAATTTCGGCTCGGTCGACGGCGATCCCCCGGCTGCCTATCGTTACACCGAAGCGCGCCTGACCAAGGCCGCGCTGGCGCTGCTGGCCGACATCGACAAGGACACCGTCGACTTCCAGCCGAACTACGACAACAACGAGACCGAGCCGTCGGTCCTTCCGGCCAAGTTCCCGAACCTTCTCGTCAACGGCGCCGGCGGCATCGCGGTCGGCATGGCCACCAATATCCCGCCGCACAATCTCGTCGAAGTTGTCGACGGCTGTATCGCGCTGATGGACAATCCGGCGATCGAACTGCCGGAACTGATGCAGATCATCCCCGGGCCGGACTTTCCGACCGGCGCATTGATCCTCGGTCGCTCCGGCATCCGGTCGGCCTATGAGACCGGCCGCGGTTCGGTGATCATGCGTGGCGTTGCCCGCGTCGAACCGATGCGCGGCGACCGTGAACAGATCATCATCACCGAAGTTCCCTATCAGGTGAACAAGTCGACGATGATCGAGAAGATGGCCGAACTCGTGCGCGAAAAGCGCATCGAGGGCATTTCCGACCTGCGCGACGAAAGTGACCGCCAAGGCTACCGCGTCGTCATCGAACTCAAGCGCGATGCCAATGCCGACGTCATCCTGAACCAGCTTTACCGCTATACGCCGCTGCAGACCTCGTTTGGCTGCAATATGGTGGCCCTGAACGGCGGCAAGCCGGAGCAGATGACGCTGCTCGACATGCTGCGCGCCTTCGTCGCCTTCCGCGAAGACGTCGTCAGCCGCCGCACCAAGTACCTCCTGCGCAAGGCGCGCGATCGCGCCCATGTCTTGGTCGGTCTGGCGATCGCGGTTGCCAATATCGATGAGGTCATCGCCCTGATCCGCCGTGCGCCCGATCCGGCAACCGCGCGCGAACAGCTGATGACGCGCCGCTGGCCGGCCAAGGACGTCGAATCGCTGATCCGCCTGATCGACGATCCGCGCCACCGGATCAACGAGGACCTGACCTACAATCTGTCCGAGGAGCAGGCCCGCGCCATTCTCGAACTGCGCCTGGCTCGCCTGACCGCTCTCGGCCGCGACGAAATCGACGAGGAACTCAACAAGATCGGCGCGGAAATCGCCGATTACCTCGACATCCTCTCGTCGCGTCTGCGCATCCAGACGATCGTCAAGGACGAACTTATCGCCGTCCGTGACGAGTTCGGCACGCCGCGCCGCAGCATCATCATGGATGGTGGTCCGGATATGGATGACGAGGACCTGATCGCCCGCGAGGACATGGTCGTCACCGTGTCGCACGCCGGCTACATCAAGCGCGTGCCGCTCGCCACCTACCGCGCCCAGCGTCGCGGCGGCAAGGGCCGTTCCGGCATGGCGATGAAGGATGAGGATTTCGCAACCCGCCTGTTCGTCGCGAACACGCATACGCCGGTGCTGTTCTTCTCCTCGCGCGGCATCGTCTACAAGGAAAAGGTCTGGCGCCTGCCGATCGGCACGCCGACTTCGCGCGGCAAGGCGATGATCAACATGTTCCCGCTGGAGCCCGGCGAGCGCATCACCTCGATCATGCCATTGCCCGAGGACGAGACGAGCTGGGAAAACCTCGACGTCATGTTCTCGACGACGCGCGGCACCGTGCGCCGCAACAAGCTGTCCGACTTCATCCAGGTCAACCGCAACGGCAAGATCGCGATGAAGCTCGAGGAAGAGGGTGACGAGATCCTCAACGTCGAGACCTGCGTCCCGCCGAACCAAGACCTGAACCTTCCGGGCGACGACGTGCTGCTGACCACGGCGCTCGGCCAGGCCATCCGCTTCCCGATCGACGAAGTTCGCGTCTTCGCGGGCCGCAATTCCATCGGTGTTCGCGGCATTACGCTCGCAGATGGCGACCGCATCATCTCGATGACCATCGTCGGTCACGTGGAGGCTGAACCCTGGGAGCGCGCCGCCTATCTGAAGCGTTCGGCAGTAGAACGCCGTGCAGCGGGCGTCGACGAAGACGATATCGCGCTTGTCGGCGAGGAAGTGGTCGAGGAAGGACAGCTGTCCGACGAACGCTACGAAGCGCTGAAGGCGCAGGAACAGTTCGTCCTGACCGTCTCGCAGAAGGGTTACGGCAAGCGCTCGTCGTCCTACGATTTCCGTACCTCGGGCCGTGGCGGCAAGGGGATCCGCGCCACCGATACGTCGAAGACCAGCGAGATCGGCGAACTGGTCGCCGCCTTCCCGGTCCAGGACAAGGACCAGTTGATGCTGGTGTCCGACGGCGGCCAGCTGATCCGCGTGCCGGTCGACGGCATCCGCATCGCCAGCCGGGCGACCAAGGGCGTCACCATCTTCTCGACCGCCAAAGATGAGAAGGTTGTCTCCGTCGAGCGCATCAGCGAGCCGGAAGGCGAGGAAGATGTCGTGGAAGGTGTTGTCGAGGCGGTCGAGGGAGAGGTCACGCAGGCGCCGGTCGAAAGCGGACCGGATACTGCCGAGCCGACTGCCGAGTAAAGCTGAAAGGTAGCACCGGCCCTAAACTTTGGGCCGGCCGCTCTCTCCCTTCGACGATAGTCAGAAAACACGAAAAAGCCCGCTGGACTGTCGTCCTGGCGGGCTTTTTGACTGGAGGTCTGACATCAAGTCCGATGCGGCTTCTTGATACCCGCGTGTGGATCCGCCGGGTTGGCCGCTCTGTAAGAGCTTAGAAGGCCTTGCGGCGCTCCATCATGGCCCGGAAATCATCATTTTCGCGCTTCAGCGCCGTGACGGTAGACGCTACGGAGGCGACGAACATACCACTGATGAGAGCGGCAAGAACCGTGAGGGTCAAAAACATGGTCTTCCTTTCTTTTTCAGCGACGTTTCGTATCTAGCGGCGAAGATTTGATATCCGATTAATGACCGAAGCTGTGGTAGCGGGCGGTCATCGGCGGGCCGTAATACTTGGCGTCTTTGCTGTCGTTGACATAGAAGGTTGCGGAAGTCGCAACCATGGCAGTCATCATCATCATCCAAACCAGGTTGATCAGGGCAACTTTGTCATGCATGGCGCTAGTCCTTCGAAACTCGGCAGTCTGCCGTAATAATGTTCGCAATCAGGAATGGTTCCTGCGCAGTGTAGAAATGTGTTTAATGAACAGCGCCTGAAGTGCGCTTGAACACGCTGTTCATCTGGCGTTCATCTTCGTGTTCATCATGCGTTGTCTCAAGCAAGGCCCGTGTCACGGCAAGTCCGAGTTCAACCAGAAGCGAAGCGGCAATGGCTGAAGCGATGAGGATGGCAAGCATGGCTGGACCTTTATCTTGAAGGCGCGTGTTGACGATGATGCATTTCTACCGTGGTCGACCTGAAACGAGCTTGAATGCACCGTTCATCCGTCATTCACCGGCTGCGCCCGTCGCCATGTTGGCGACTTGGCTTCCGGCCAGCGGCGTGGAGCCGGCGTGGCAAATCGCTTGCGGTGCGCCGCCTTCCGTGACAAAAGGCGGTCGAAAACAATGATCGGGATGTCATGACAACGGCATTTTATCCAGGCTCATTCGATCCAGTGACCAATGGTCATCTCGATGTGCTCGTCCAGGCGCTCAATGTCGCCGGCAAAGTTATCGTCGCCATCGGTATCCATCCCGGCAAGACGCCGCTCTTTTCCTATGAAGAGCGCGCTGCGTTGATTGGTCAGGCGTTGGCGCAGACGCTGCCGGACCGGGCAGGGGATGTCGATGTCGTGTCATTCGATGGCCTGGCCGTCGATGCCGCCCGCCGTCACGACGCCCGCCTTCTCGTGCGCGGCCTGCGCGATGGCACCGACTTCGACTATGAAATGCAGATGGCCGGCATGAACGCCCATATGGCACCGGAGCTGCAGACCGTCTTCCTGCCGGCCGGAACCGCCTCGCGGCCCATTACCGCCACATTGGTCCGGCAAATCGCCGCCATGGGGGGTGATGTGAGCGCCTTCGTCCCGGCCGCTGTTCTTGCTGCCCTGAAATCAAAACACGGGCGCTAAGCCCCAGACATGACCGGAGTGACCATGAAGCTCGTCCATCTCGCCACCGCATTTTTCCTCGCCGTAGCCGGACTTGGCACAGCGCAGGCCCAGTCGAACGACGATTTCCTCACCATCCAGCTCAAGGATGGCCCGGTCGTTATCCAGTTGATGCCCGACATTGCACCAAAGCATGTCGCGCAGATCAAGGAACTCGCCAAGAAGGGCGAATATGACAATGTTGCCTTCCACCGCGTCATCGAGGGCTTCATGGCCCAGACCGGCGATGTGCAGTTCGGCGACATGGAAAACGGCTTTGACGGTTCGCGCGCCGGCACAGGCGGTTCCAGCATGCCGGACCTTCCGGCCGAATTTTCCAGCGTGCCGTTCGAACGCGGCACCATCGGCATGGCCCGCAGCCAGGATCCGAATTCCGCCAACTCGCAGTTCTTCATCATGTTTGCCGATGGCGGCTTCCTCAACGGCCAGTACACGGTCGTCGGCAAGGTTGTCGCTGGCATGGATGCCGTCGACAAGATCAAGCGTGGCGAAGGTGGCAATGGCGAAGTCTCGAACCCCGACCGCATGGTGAAGGTCACCGTCGGCCGCAATTGATAATCGGGCAATCGCCCCACAATAAGGAGAAAGAATATGGCCGAGATCAAGGATCCGGAAAACACAATCATCATGGAAACGACCAAGGGTAAGGTCGTTATTTCCCTATTCCCGGACATCGCGCCGGGTCACGTCGAGCGGATCAAGGAACTGTCGCGCGAAGGCGCCTATGACGGCGTGGTTTTCCACCGCGTCATCGAGGACTTTATGGCTCAGACCGGCGACGTCCAGTACGGCAAACAGGGCGGTGCGGACTTCAACCCGGGTCGTGCCGGCATGGGCGGCTCGTCCAAGCCGGACCTGAAGGCTGAATTCTCGGCCACCAACCACACCCGTGGCACCTGCTCGATGGCCCGCTCGCAGAACCCGAACTCTGCCAACTCGCAGTTCTTCATCTGCTTCACCGATGCCCCTTGGCTGAACAAGCAGTATTCTGCCTGGGGCCAGGTCATCGAGGGCATGGACGTCATCGACACCATCAAGCGTGGCGAACCGGTTCGCGATCCGGACTCGATCGTCTCGATGAAGGTCGCTGCCGACGCCTGAGGCATCGTCTCGCAGAAACCCGCCTTGGCGCCTTGCGCCCGGGCGGGTTTTCGCATTTTAAAGCGCAGGATTCTTTGCTGGCCGTTTGCGTGCCGAACTCGGTTCGTCAAACAGCCAGCCAGCCCAGACCTACCGCCATCCCAGACCAACCGCCAAGACAAACCGATAGACCGACCAGAATGCGTGTAGACCTCTTCGACTTCGATCTGCCGGACGACAATATCGCGCTGCGGCCTGCAAGCCCGCGCGACCATGCCCGTTTCCTGATCGTCAGGCCGGACGCCGAACCCTTGCTGGAAGACCGTCAGGTTTTCGATCTGCCGGCTTTTCTCCAGCCGGGCGATGCGCTGGTCTTCAACGATACCAAGGTCATCCCGGCTCAGCTCGAAGGCGTGCGGTTCCGCGAAGGCGCCGAGGAGATTGTCGTCTCCTGCACACTGCATATGCGTGTTGGCGCCAGCCGCTGGAAGGCCTTTGCCAAGCCGGGCAAGCGCATCAAGGTCGGTGATCGTATCCGCTTCGGCGAAACGGGCGAGGGCGCTGCCTGCCTGCTCGGCACGCTGGATGCGACGGTCGCCGAAAAAGGCGAGGGCGGCGAAATCGAGCTTGCCTTCGACCTTTCCGGTCCCGATCTCGATCAGGCGATCGCCACCGTCGGTCATATCCCGCTTCCGCCCTATATCGCTGCCAAGCGGCCGGAGGACGAGAAGGACCGTGCCGACTACCAGACCATTTACGCGCGCGAGGAGGGGGCCGTGGCCGCCCCGACCGCCGGTCTGCACTTTACCCCCGACCTGTTTGCCAGACTGGATGCCGCCGGTGTCGAGCGCCATTTCGTCACCCTGCATGTCGGCGCCGGCACCTTCCTTCCGGTCAAGGCGGACGATACCGCCGACCACAAGATGCACCAGGAGATAGGTTACGTCTCGGCCGAGACGGCGGCGGCGCTGAATGCCGTGCGCGCCCGCGGCAACCGCATCGTCTGCGTCGGTACGACCTCTCTGCGCCTGATCGAAAGTGCGGCGCGTGACGACGGTCACATTCCCGCATGGTCCGGCGCCACTGGCATCTTCATCACACCCGGCTACCGTTTCAAGGCGGTCGACATGCTGATGACCAATTTTCACCTGCCGAAATCGACGCTGTTCATGCTGGTCTCGGCCTTTGCCGGCTTCGAGACCATGCATGCGGCCTATGCCCATGCGATCGAGACCGGCTACCGTTTCTATTCCTATGGCGATTCAAGCCTGCTGTTCCGGAAAGACCGATAAATCCCATGTCCGAACCCACTCCTGAAACCACATCTGAGAACTTCACCTTCACCCTGAAGGCGACCAGCGGCAAGGCGCGCCTCGGTGAGATCACCATGCCGCGCGGTACGATCCGCACCCCGGCCTTCATGCCGGTTGGCACCGTCGGCACGGTCAAGGCGATGTATCTCGACCAGGTCAAGGAAGGTGGCGCCGATATCATTCTCGGCAATACCTATCACCTGATGCTGCGCCCCGGCCCGGAACGCGTCGCCCGCCTCGGCGGCCTGCATGAGCTGATCCGCTGGCCGGGCCCGATCCTCACCGATTCCGGCGGCTTCCAGGTCATGTCGCTGTCGGGCCTGCGCAAGCTCGACGAGCAGGGCGTTACCTTCAAGAGCCATGTCGATGGCTCCCTGCACCACATGTCGCCGGAACGCTCGATCGAGATCCAGGGCCTGCTCGACAGCGACATCCAGATGCAGCTCGACGAATGTGTAGCGCTGCCCAATGAGCCGCGCGAGATCGAGCGTGCCATGGAACTGTCGCTGCGCTGGGCCGAGCGCTGCCGCGTCGCCTTTGGCAACCAGCCCGGCAAGGCGATGTTCGGCATCGTCCAGGGCGGCGATCAGCCGGCTTTGCGCATCCGCTCGGCAGAAGGCCTGAAGCAGCTCGATCTGAAGGGCTATTCCATCGGCGGTCTCGCCGTCGGTGAACCGCAATCCGTCATGCTCGAAATGCTCGGCATCACGCTCCCGGTGCTGCCGGTCGAAAAGCCGCGTTATCTGATGGGCGTCGGCACGCCCGACGATATGCTGAAATCGGTCGCCGAAGGCATCGATATGTTCGACTGCGTCATGCCGACCCGGTCCGGTCGCCATGGTCTGGCGTTTACCCGCCGCGGCAAGGTCAATATCCGCAATGCCCGCCACGCCGAAGATATCCGTCCGCTCGACGATCAGTCGTCCTGCCCGGCCGCCCGCGACTATTCACGCGCCTATCTTCATCACCTTGTGCGCTCGAACGAAGCGCTCGGCGGGATGCTGCTGTCGTGGAACAACCTGTCCTATTATCAGGAACTGATGCAGGGTATCCGCAAGGCGATCGCCGAGGATCGCTTCGAGGATTTCAAGGCCGAAACGATCGAGATGTGGAACCGGGGCGACATCGACAAGCTGTGACGCTCCGGCCTTCATCGGGCAACACTTGCATTGGACAACATCACCGTTCGGGCAGGGGGAAACCTCTGCCCGTTGCCTTTGCAGTCGCCTTCAATGCGCTCCCGGATCTAGATCCCCTGGCTATTTGTCTCGCGCATCATCCGTACGCCGTTGATGGCGAAATTGCCGCCGCGCTGGCGCTTGAGTTCGTAAAACACCGCCCAGTCCTTGCCGTCGGGCGCTGAAATCAGCACTTCCTGAAAAGCGACCGTGCCATCCGGTGACATCTGGTTGCGGCCGAAGGCAAAGTTTCCGGGCCGGTATACCGGCTCGTAACTCTTCTTCACCATCTCGAAAAACCGTTCGGCATTCGGAAATGCCGATTTTATCTCAGGCGACGCGAAGGAATAGGCGGCCGGGATATCATTGTTTAGAAATGCGGTGATCTGCTGGGTGATCACCTGTCGCGCTTGTGTGGCTGGGTCGCCAGCCGTCGGATCATCGGCCGAAGCCAGCCCGGGAAAAAGCCCCGCCAAAACAACAAGGGCCGCTGCAAATCGACTGCACATCGTGTTTCCCCTTTTTTCAGTCGCCGCGAATATAGAGGATAGTGCGATTTTCCAGTTCGAAAAGAGCTTTGTCATCGAATCGTCATCCGGTCGCGGCTTCGTGACCACGTGGCAAACCCCTCAGACGTGCGATGGCCCGCTCTCATGCGGTGACAAGGCCGCATATCGTGTTGAAATTGCTCAAGGCCGTTGTATGCCGCAGCACCTCGGCAAACGGGCGCGAGCCGACGGTCACGGCCGAACGATCGGCATTCGGGCGGAGATAAAAAGCTCAATGCAACGCAACGGGCGAGGGCGCCGGCGATTGACCACGGGCGTTGCCCGCTTCAGACAACCGCCGCAATCGCGGTGTTGACGCGCATATTGATCGCGTCGAGACCCGGCGCCTGACCATAAAAATTGAACTTCAGATTGACGCCTGGCCGGAACACCAGGCAATGGGTCGATCCGCCGAAATGGAACATGCCGAGCTGATCGCCCTTGTTGACGTGATCGCCAGGCTTCACGGTGATGTCGCAACTGGAGACTTCCGCCATGCCGACCGGAACGACCGCCATCAACCCGATCGCCGGATTGTCTGCCTGGATGAAGATGATGCCGCGCGTGGCAACGGCGGTGAGAAACGGTTGTGAATCGTTCGGTGCACTCGGATCTGCGCCGCCGGGATTGGCAAAACCCTCGTGCAGGTTTTCCAGATAGTAGGTGCCGTTTGACACATAGGCCTTGACAATCTTGCCACTGACCGGGCTGTGCCAGCGGTGATAGCTCAAGGCACTGAGAAACGCCTGATACACCGTTCCGCCGATGAATTGCGGAGCAAGCGCGTCGAATGCCAGCATGTCTTCGAGCGAGTAGGGCTGTCCCTTCATCCAGAAACGATTGCTCGCCGAAACATTGCTCACCACCTGCAGCGGCGCGGATTCGCAGGCATTGATGACAACGCTGTCATCCTGCGGAAAACTGACGGGCCTCACGCCTGACCGGAAGGTGCGGGTGAAGAAATCATCCCAAGAGGCAAACCCGTAATAGGGCGCGCCGGGATTGCAGTTGAAGATCTGGTCGAAAGCAAACGGTGTCGGATTAGGCCCATAGCCGAGCGCATGCGTCGCAACCCCGGTCATTTCCTTCTGGGCTTCAGCACCCAGCCAGGGCACTGCGACAGTCTCCGGACTGATCGGCGTTTCGGCTTGGGTCAGCACATAACGGGAGGCTTCCGAGGTCAGGAATTGGGCCCAGTAGGCAAGGATCTTCTTGAACTGTTGGTTGACCAGCGCATTGGAAAAGAAATTGTAGCCGGCCTCGGTCGCCATCGGCCAGTCCAGCAAGGCATTGATCGGAAAGCCGATCAGCCCGGCTGGCTGCTGGGTGTTGACATCCTGATAGGCTTCGGGCGCCATCTGCATGATCAGATTGAGCAGGTCTATGAATTCCTCGAAGCTCTGAAGCGATGGTTGCCCGAGCGGCGTGGTCGGCGCCTTGGCATAGGCATCGGCAAACATCCGGTCCGCCTGACTGTAGAGGCCTGGGTCATTGTAAACCATATCGCGGAAATCGGCGATCGGCGCCACGATCGGCAGGGCGCGTTCACGGGCCATGGCCTTCAGCCGGCCGATCCACCCGGCAATAACCGTCGCATCATCCGGCAACCAGCCACCCGGCCGCGCTTTCACCAATTGCTGTGGTTCATCCATGGCTTGCGACCTCTGCTTGGCGACCAATTCTAGCCGGACCCGTCTCGATATCCGCGGTCCTCAAATGCACGCACCCGAAGCTAGCGCAGATCACACAGAAATACATCCCTGGATTGAGAGGGGTGCCGCAACTTTACCGATGCGATATGGCTAACAATCCGCAAGCAACGATATGCCGCATGCGCCGAAACGGCGCATCCGACGCTATGCCGATATCTCGAAATCAACCCAGAGGCGGCGGTTCTGGCGCGGGACCGGCGATGTGCTGCTGACCATCGAGGCGTCTGTGAACAATCCCAGATGCCTCGTCCTGGCTTTAGTCAGACCCGGTGAGTGTGACATTCCAACTTTGCGACAAGCATTGTCAAAGCTAGTTAGAGGCGCGTGCTCATTAGCCAGTTAGAAACGCGACACTTGCGCTGCCGATCAGCCCCGATCTGAGCGGCAGACCTGCTTGCAAGATCAGATCGGGGCGGGTGGGACGCACCGCTTCGGCTTTAGCTTTGAGACTGGCTAACGTCATTCTGCGGCCTCCATGCGCGCCAAAGCATTCTTCCTTTTGGCGATGACTTCCGGATCGTTCATGAAATCCGTCCGACGGCCGGGCTTGCGGCCGCGCTTCTGGTAACCGTTGCTTATGCTGCCATCCCGAATGCCAAACATATGATCCTTCTGACCCGTCCGGGATGGGCCGCTTTTGCTACGCTCAAGTTCGCGCCCGGCCTGCATCTCAGCAACGATCGACAGCATGTCATCCAGCCGCTTGTTGTCGACAACCTCCGCTCGATGCACAGACCGTAATTTGTCGAAAGTTCTGTAGGGCAGGGAAAAGCTCTGATGCATGATCTCCAGCCTGCCATCCGGGTAATCACAGACGACGACCTTCTGCCCGACCAGTGGCCGCGAGATCTCGGTCGGATCGAGAATGAACAGCACCTTGTCGTAACGTAGCGTCAGAGACTGCGACAGTGTTCGGACTTCCTTGCGGCACATGGCGCCGTCGAGGTTCTCATGGTCAGCGAGTGGTCGATGCATGTCCTTCGGATTGCGCGGCAACTTGCCAAAACGCTTGTTGAAGTCTTCAATGAACTCAGGTGCATAGGCATTGGCCGCATCGATTGTGCTGATGCCCCGCAGCCGCATCTCTTTCACCAGGCGATCCTGCAGCGTCTGATTAGCCCGCTCGACCCGGCCTTTAGCCTGAGGCGTGTTGGCGCAGATGATGTCGATGTTCAGTTCATAAAGCGCACGACCGAATTGTGTCAGACCGCTCGTCCTGTCCGTCTTTGAAGCATTCGTCGACCGGAAAACCCCATGCTTGTCGCTGTAGAAAGCAAGCGGCTTACCCCATTGCTGCAGATAGGCCTTCGTTGCATGGAGATAGTCAAACGTGTTCTCCGACCCAGCAAATCGCAGATGTAGAAGCTTTCCTGTAGCGTCATCGATATAGACGAGGAGGGCGCATTTGGGGCCGCGGCTCTCAAACCACCAGTGATGCGATCCGTCGATCTGCACCAACTCACCAAAGCAATCCCGCCGGCCGCGAGGCTGAAATACACGCTTCTTGCGTTCCCGGCGAGAAACCCAGATGCCGGCCTCGGTCATCCATTGCCGCAGTGTCTCCTTGGATACCGAGATCCGATGAAGCTCGATCAGCTTCTCGCGCGCCAGCGTCGGACCGAAATCCAGATAGCGTTCACGGATCAGGTCCAGTGCCGCATTGCGGAAATCTTCGCTATGGCGCCGGTTACTCGGTCGAGATCGCTTCTTCGACACAATACCGGCTGGACCATAGAGGTCGTAGGCCTGCAGCAGCCGATGCACCTGACTTCGACTCAGGTCGAGCAACTCGGCTGCCTGAACAACGCTGAGCCGCTCATCACGGATCTTTTGAATGACTTCGAAGCGATGCAATTCTTTCTGCGACATGGTGATCAACAAGGACATGACGACTCCGACCGCTCATGGTCTCGACCAAGCTCGAAGTCGGCATCCTTGCTCCCGACGTTGGCATTGACCAGTGCATCAAGAGGCGAGACTGTCGCATCTCTAACTGGCCCAACTGTCGCATTACTAAATAGCTCCTACAAACAACAATCGCATAATATACATTATGGAACTTAGTCACGTTTGTCCGCTCCGACAATCTCTGCCGGTGCTACCTTGAAAGCCGGTTGTCGTCAGCAATGAGTGTCAGTCGGGATGGTGGCGTTGATCCCCATTTCCAGAGCACCAGATTGAGATCGTCCTCGACGGCGCCGGCGGCAGCGCTTCTGACAAGAAGCACACAGTAGCCCGCTGCAATCAATTCACGGGAAAATGCCTGGGTCCGCGCCTCGCCTTCGGTTTTCATCTGATCGCGCCAGGTGTTGGCCGAGAGCATGGAATGGTCCATGCCGCGTGCTTGAAGCGCCGCCGTGTCACGCGTGTCAAAGATGCGCTCGATGTTCGCATCGTAGCACACCAGCGTGGTCGGCTGCAGGCTGCCGATTTGGTTGACTTTGCGCAATGCGGTGATCATCGAGGGAGATGCATAAAGCGCCGGCGTTCCCTTCGGATTGAAGCGCTCGCCATAGAGTTCGGCACCACGACCTGACAGAGGCTCGCGTGCAAAGACCGGGTTTAGCGCCCGATAGACTGGACCGACGTAACGCATCCGGGATCAGAAAAGGGATCACAGAACCGCGATCAACGTCGTGCAGGTTATAAGCCGTCCGCTTGGGGAAGCGGACGGCTTGCAGGTTGGTACGTTTGGGATCGAGGATCCCATGTCCAGACCTGCTTCCGGCCAGGGCGGTGGCCGGAATGTCGACTACGAGGCCATGGCGCGGAAGGCGGACGACTGACCGTCCAGCCAGGTTTCGAAGGATTGCGGCTCGACACCGGTCAGGGTTTTGAAATCGGTCGTGATCCGGGAGAGCCCGCCGACGCCGACCATGGTGTCGATCGAGGCAAAGACGCGGGCGAGCGGTTCTGGCAGACCGGCGCCGATCATGCCCTGGACAAGGCCCTCGAGCGGAACGTCGATCACGGTTACGTCGCGACCGCTGACCTTGGCGAGCAGTTGGGCCATGTCCTTGTGGCTGTAGGATTTCGATCCGGTCAGTGTGTAGGTCTTCTTGCCATCTTCCTTGGCGATCAGGGCGGCGGCGGCGGCGCGAGCCAGGTCGTCGCGCGCAATATGGGCAATGCGCCCCTGCCCGGCAGCCGAATACCAGTGGCCGGACGACAGGACCGAACCGGCGCTCATGAACAGGTTCTCAAAATACCAGTTGTTGCGCAGGACAGTCCAGGCCGGCAGCCCACTCGCCTTGAGAGCCGCTTCCGTACCTTCATGATCTGGCGCAAACAGCAGCGGCGAATTTTCCGGTTCCGGCATGGATGTGTAGAGCACATGCCGCACACCCGCCTGCTCCGCAGCCTTGATCGCTGCACGGTGCTGGGTCAGGCGATGGCCGGGACGGTCGAGCGAATCGGTGCTGATGATGAGCACGCGCTCAACGCCGGCAAACGCCGTTTCCATCGATGCGGCATCGTCGAAATTCACAGCCCGGACATTCACGCCCTTAGCCGCCCAGTCGGCAAGCGCATCCGGCTTGCGGCTTGCGGCAATGATATCGGCGGGTGCCACTTCATAAGTTTCGACGAGATGGCGCAGAACTGCCTGGCCGAATTGGCCCGTGGCGCCGGTGACGAGATATTTTGCGGTCATGTGTTGTCCACTTTCAGATGACGACCAACCGCTATGCGCTCTGTAAATGACGGCTGGTCTGGAAAACAGAGTAGGTGTAGATTGCAGATCATGGAGCTGCGGTAAAGTAGGCAGTTTTTTAGAACCAGGTTTTGGAAAGGATACCGGATGACGCTGCAGGAGCGGATCGACAAGCAGAAAAGTCAGCTGGTGGCTGACGCCGGGATGAAGGCAGATCCAGACGGTCGCGGCGAACTTTCGTCTGAAAAATGCCCCGTGCGGGATGTCTTTTCTCATATCGGCGACAAATGGAGTACGCTCATTCTCGGGACGCTTGGCCAACGCACGCATCGCTTCGGCGAATTGCGGCGCGCGATTCCGGACATCTCCCAGGCCATGCTGACCAGCACATTGCGCACCCTGCAGCGCGACGGATTGATCAGCCGGCATGTCTTTCCGACCCAGCCGCCGAGTGTCGAGTATCGGTTGACCGATCTTGGCCAATCACTGCTCGTGCCGGTTTCCGCGCTGGTCGCCTGGGCGGCTGGTCATCATGGCCAGATCCGCCAGGCGCGTGATGTGTTTGATATCGACAACCCGCCCAGGAAAAAGCGCTGAGCGATTGCGCCAGTGATTTTGAGGCCTGTGAACTCACGTTTGCGACGATACGGCCACGTCTGGTCGGTCGTGACTGCCGTTGGTCGAGAGCGGCGGGCTTGATCAGCAGGATTTCATAAACCATTTGTGGCAGGGCTTTCGTCATGATCACGGTGTAAAACGACCTCCAAGGTTTTGGGGGTTTTTATGTTCAAACGTCTTGTGGGTGATCGTTCCGGTAATTTCGGGATGATGACCGCTCTGCTATTGGTGCCGGTCATTGGAACGGCAGGTCTTGCACTGGATATCAGCGATGCCCTGCTGGTCAAAACGACGCTTCAGGGCGCCGCGGATGCTGCAGCGATTGCGGCCGTGGCTGAGAGTTCTGCCGGCGTGACCGAGGCGATGCACATGAGTTCGGACGGGCCGCTGACCGCCGCGGTTGCCGATGCAAAGAAGATCTTTATCGCACAGACCGGCAGTGCCGAAGGATATGAGCTGATCAGCACTGATGTGAGTGTGGTCAAGCACGGGAGCGAGCTGAAGGCGGTGTTCAGTTATAAGGCGAAGGTGCCGACCACCCTCGCCCGGATCCTTGGCCAGGATGCCGTGACCGTATCGGGCAAGGCGGAAGCCACGTTCCAGACCCAGACATTTCGCGATTTTTATCTGTTGCTCGACAACACGCCGTCCATGGGCGTGGGGGCAACGCCGGCTGATATCACCAAGATGGTCAACAATACGTCGGATGAGTGCGCATTCGCGTGTCATATCGTCAAGAATGGCGTGGAGAACAAGAACAGCTACTACAACCTTGCCAAGAAGCTTGGTGTCACCATCCGTATCGATGTTGTGGCCAAGGCAACTGCCGCCCTGATGGAGACGGCGAAAACCCTGCGCAAGAGCTCGAACCAGTATCGCATGGCGGTCTACACATTCGGCGAAAAGGCGGAGGATACCAAACTGCTTGAGGTGGCATCGCTGACCGATAACCTCGATTCCGTGCAAACGAAGGCGGCGAAGATCGGCCTCATGTCCATTCCGGAGAAGAACTACAACAACGACCAGCAGACGGATTTTGACCGGGCGTTGAAGAGCATTGGACAACTGGTCGGCGCACCGGGCACCGGCGCATCAGCGGCAAGTCCCGAAAAGGTGGTCTTCTTCGTATCCGATGGCGTCGGCGATGCCGAGAAACCGAGCACCTGCACGAAGGCCACGAACGGTAGACGGTGTCAGGAGCCCATCGATATTACCGAATGCACAGCGCTGAAGGCAAAGGGCTATCGCATCGCGGTTCTCTACACCACCTATCTGCCGCTTCCGACCAACGACTGGTACAACAAATGGATCAAGCCTTTTCAGGCGGAGATCCCCAAGCGCATGGAAGCCTGCGCTTCGCCCGGTCTGTTCTTCGAAGTGAGCCCCAGTGAAGGCATCACAAATGCAATGAATGCCCTGTTCAAGAAGATCGTCAGCATGCCGCGTCTGACGAGCTGACCGGAACTGACGTGTTCTGAATTGAGCGAGCTTCGGTGGCTTCTATTTTTGGCTGAGGAAAGCCACCGTGACGGCGCCGGCGGCATTGATCGCAAATTCGATGCCATACTCCTCGAATGCCGCGCGAATGGCCTGCAGGGATGCTGGCCTGGTTGCTCGCTCCCCCTCGCCTTCGATGCGGCGGATGGAGGAAACGGACACGCCGGAAACCTGAGACAACTCGTCCAGCGTCCATTGCAACATGGCGCGGGCGGCCCTGACCTGTATCGGCGTGAGCATGCTCATCGTGGGAGGCGCTATCGGCGCATCGCGCTTCAGGTCCACCTGGCGCATGATGATGCCGAGCCATTCATGGCTTCGTCCGCCCCGTTTGATGACGGGCACGGCGCGGGCATGAAACCACTCGTAGTGGCCATTTGACAGCAGGATGCGGTGATTGACCGCGTAAGGCGCCAGCGTCGCGACGGACGCTTGCCATTTGCGGCTAACCTGCTCACGGTCGTCGGGGTGGATTGCCTGGATCCAGCCGTGGTTTGCCGCGTCCGTTTCATTCTGGCCCGTCAGCGCGGCCCATGCATGGGAAAAGATCGGTTGACCGTCGGCTGTCGAGCGCCATTCCATGGTTGCCAGCGAACCAACCAGAGCGCGGTACCGGTCAAGTGCATCCTCCAGCGCGTGCCGGCCCTCCTGCTGGTCGGTGACATCGATGATCAATCCGATGGCCTTGGACGGCTTTTGCTGTCCGTCGAGAACCACTTCACTCTTGAATTCCACCCATCGCACGGTTCGATCGGAGCGGATGATGCGAAAATTCCGGTTGACCGGGATGCCCTGGCGGATCGTGGTCCAGATGTCATCGCCATAGCCGCGATCGTCCGGATGGATAAACCTTGTAAAATCGGCAATGCGGAATTGTGTGCCATGATCCAGTCCAAGCAGGCGAAGCAGGCCGAGCGTTGCAGAACCGTGGCCGGTTGTGATGTCGCTGGACCAGAAACCGATCGTGCCGCGATCCTCAACGAGTTTGAGGAAATGCGCCGACGAGATGCCGGACATCTTTCGCACAGCTGCCTCGAATTGCTCCGAGCTCAACTCCGTATCCGATTTGCTTCCGACCGACGATTTTTCCTGCATTCTTCCAGTTCGCTGGTTTCATGATCTGCTCGGGCTTGATGCTTTTGGACACGTGCAAGCCAGCGCGCACATTGCTTCGAAAGCCAGGTTTTCCCGCGTTTGCGGACGCTAGCCTGCG
>ERZ1034377.164-NODE-164-length-17159-cov-71.758401_pt1 | contig 17159 bp, 20 predicted proteins | sample MGYA00520584_ERZ1034377 | MGnify/ENA primary metagenome ERZ1034377 (study PRJEB33736, sample SAMEA104288464) | Azolla filiculoides | biome: Urban; feature: water surface; material: ditch water | place: Netherlands | collected 2014 ... | reverse complement strand
CTTTAGAAGCGTTGAGAACAGCCATATCTTTTCTATTTATTGATTGGTTCAACTGGAATCCGGACGTGTTTCCTTCTAATAGAGCTAGTTTGGGCTACATTTGGCCTTGATTTTTGTTTACGTCCCCTTAAGATTCTGATAGATCAAAGCCTGATAGTTCTGATTTCATCTGTTGATTCAGCACAAGAAGCTGCCTTACGTAGTCTGCACCGAGAACAGCATTATTCTAAAAAGCAAATTCACTATACTTACCAAAATGAAGCCACAATAATGCAGGTAGAAAGTGTTTTACCAGAATCCATAAAGGGTAAAACTACCTTTGTTCTTACCCTAAAGCCATGTCCACAGGGACAGGGAAACAACATGATAGAGGTGAACTTTAATGGCTATAGCGCAGACAAAATTTCTGAGTTACGCGATCGTTTTTTATTACTCGATAAACTACTTCCTCCTAATCAGAATATAGATTGTTACATAATTAATTATGTTAACAATGGTTATGACAATTCCGTCAAAGTAGAAAAATGTTTTTTTATCAATTTATGGAGAAGCCTAAAAAATAATGATCCGCAGCTTTTCCTAACTCATGGACGTCTAACAGCAATTCGTTATTTAAAAATGAGCTGCATAGTTGAACCTATATTAGGGTTGAAGTTTACTCTACTCAAAAATAATATACTATCTGTTAAGTTTCGTGGGCAAAAAAGCAAGTTGACGGTAATCAAGAACCTGTTGTTATTGAGGTAAAAGGTAATTGCGATCTAAACGCCTAAAATATTTGTAGGGTAGATTATTGGATAATCACTGATGGATATTACTCATAAGATGTAGCGATTGTTGTATTATTTTATTGAGTTGGTATTATTTTCAGTTTCACCTCTAAATCGTTCCAAAATTAGCATCTTCGAAATAAGACTTTCGGGTGCAAAGGTTGGTTAAAAACTCAAGTTTACATCTATACCCAGTCAAAAGTTTTAGCAACCGCCTTCTTCCAAAGCCTATAACAACCTTCCCTCTCCACAACATCTATCTTTGCTTCCCAAGTCTGATCTAAAAGCCAATTATCAGACAACTCCTCCAGACTACTCGAGAAACTAGTTGCCAGCCCAGCAGCATAAGCTGCCCCTAAAGCTGTAGTTTCTACTAGCTGCGGACGAATCACTGGCACACCTAACACATCGCTTTGAAATTGCATCAGCAGGTTGTTGTAAACCATCCCACCATCTACCTTCAAAGCAGTTAAATTCAACTGCGCGTCTTCTCTCATCGCATCTAAAACTTCACGAGTCTGCCATGCTGTTCCTTCTAACAGCGCACGGGCAATATGACCTTTCTTTGTATAGCTGGTCATCCCCACAATCCCACCTCTAGCATAATTGCGCCAATAGGGAGCAAATAACCCAGAGAAGGCAGGTACAAAATAAACACCACCGTTGTCTGTAACTGTACTAGCTAATGCTTCTAGGTCTGCACTGCTTTGAATTAACCCCAAGTTGTCACGCAACCATTGAACTCAAGCACCTGCGATCACTATACTACCCTCCAAGGCATAAACGACTGGAGCATCACCCAACTTGTAAGCTACGGTTGTCAATAAACCATGTTGGGAAATCACTTTTTGTTAGCCTGTATTCAGCAGCATAAAGCAACCTGTACCATAGGTGTTTTTGGCTTCACCTACCTGAAAACAAGTTTGTTCAATTAATGCAGCTTGTTGGTCGCCTAAATCAGCAGCAATGGAAACTCCTGCCAAAATACCTGTAGCTGAGGTTTTTACTTTTATGACCATTGGGGTCATAAGTTGCAACTACTAACCCGTCAATAAGTAAGTTGGCACGATAACACCGATGTATGTTGATTTTTTAATAGCAACTGACTTAGTAGTCTATCAAAGATATTTTGACGGGTAATGACAGGAAAAAAATTTCTATTCTTCCGCTGCTTCCCTTCACCCGTAATTTTTGGGTTGACAGACTAATAGATACATTTCCAAATTAATAACCATATCATATTTAAATTTTAAAATATTAAGCAGATAAAAAATAAAATCTTTTGCCAAGACTTTATTTAAGCCTTGGCACGAAACCTATTCATATTTTTAATCAACAATGCTGAATGTTGACTAAAATGCAACCATTTCAAACTCAAAAGTTGCTACTAAACGCTCATCAACATAAACCTCTATTTTATGTTTACCAAGAGGATCACCGGGAGCTATTTTCCAAAAATTTTCAATTACACCATTTGCAGATGTTTCCGTGCGTTTCGTCACCGCAGTAGTTCCGTCTGCTGATAAATAAAAATTCTCATCTTCCTGTGTAGCCCAGGTTTCTGGTGCTTTTGGTAAGCGCAAAACTTCACGCCATCTTACCTTACCCTGATAATTTTGCAGTTTAATTCGCCAACCATAAGCATCACCCTTCTTTAAGGGTACTTTAGAAGTGGGGAAAAAATTAGCTTTACCCTTAGCATCAACTATTCTCACCCCAAATTCAGATTTCTTAACAGTAATATGTTTACCATTAACTAACAATTGAGAATGTTCTAGTGGGGCTTCTGCTAAAACAGCACTCGTGTTATAGAAATTCACAGCTACAAAGCCAGATATCAATCCTAAGGAAGTTAGAAAAAGCCTAAAAACAGAAATTTTCATGAACATCTCTTGTCAGATATTAAAATTGAATTTTAACACTTTGAATCCAGTTACGGGTTGATTTCTAGAGAAAATTAAACCAAAAAATATCTACCTGAACTCTACTCAAACCATATTGTAAAGCACAATAGCATAAGACTTAAAAAATTGTTAATCTAAGAGGATGTTTGAAAAGTCTTTAGTGATGTATCAAAAACTTTTATATCCCCCTAAGTCCCCCTTATTAGGGGGGTTAGGGGGGATCAATAAGTGCCTAACGTCACAGCCAGAAAATTTTAAAATAACCTCTAACAACAAAATCGCTGGCAGTTTTATTCTTTAGGTGATAGTTTAAAAACAAATAAGTGGTCTTGCAAAATAAATTGTAAATTTAGAGGAGGGACCAGGGAACAGATAAGCAAGACAAAGATTTCTGTTTTTCCCAAAAATGTTTAATTAATTTTGCCCAGGTACTTATTTCATATCATGAAACAAAATTTTGAAAATAGAAAATAGGATACAAACTAGCTGCATCCTAGTTCCAACGTATATTGCTGAATATATTTCAGCTTCTTAGTCTTCGTCAAGTGCAGGGAGAATTTCTTCAAACCGCCACAAACTATCTTTGTTCTCAATAAACCAAATTCGAGATGACGTAGTTAACTTACTCCAAACAACTTCAGGGGGAAGATGAGGAGAAGCATACTGATATTCTTGACCAAGTTCTCTGAGATTATCTGCTACATCACTAGGAATGCCAACATCTTCCCAGTCAATCTTTACATTTCTACCAGAAAGTCCCGCAGCAGGATCAAAAACTAATTGTGCAGTTCTGATTAAATCAGCAAAGTGTTGCGGTTTAAGTCCGATAATATCCTGAATTTCGAGTGATTTATTAGGCTCTAGGCACATTGTAACTGAAGTGATGAAGATAAATGGGTGATTGAACTTACGGCCAGAGATGACCCCAATTTATCTCAATGAATCCCCATAAATTTAGTTTAACGCGAAAAATCAAAGTTAATCACTAAGAGTGAAGGTTTCTAGGGTGAAATTCGTAAAATTAGAAGTTTCATGTTTGCGAATACCACGTAGTAATAAACTAGGTCGGACCAGCTAATCTACCACATATGGAAATTCTTGCCGACCAACTATTGTCTGAGGGCAACTACTAGAAACACTCTTGGATAAATACAAAGTTTGATAATCCTTAGCTAAATTTTCTAATGGTTGCCATGAGGTTACTTTAGGTAAAAATATTGTCAATTCTGCGGTGATTTTTTTAGCCATTCCCTACCAATTACCGCTGACTTCTTGTCGAGGTAAATTAGTCGTTAATTGCGGAAGAGTTCCTATTTGTTCGTCAATGAATGTAATCTTTTGCAAATTACCACTTTCATCATAAATGGTAATGGCTTCTGCTCTTATATTTTCATACCTATAACCCAGTGTCAAAACCAAAGATTGAGCCAATTTTTAATTTTGGAGAACAGGCAGTAAAGCTATTATCTAAAAATCAAGCTCTAATAGTTGGTTTTTTATAGGGACGAAAGGTTTTAATTTCTGTTTTGCCATCTTTATATTCTTTATATATTGATAGTGATTTCGATGTTTAGCTTTACTACCATCTTCAAAACCATCAGCTAAATTAGTAGTTTCTTTGGGTATTTGCCATTATTTTTCTACTTTACTGCCATCAGGTGAGGGAAATTGATTGGTGTGGTTAATGACTATATTATGAGTATTGGGACGCAAATTTATAATGCCTTGAGCAGATTTGATAACTTGTTTTCCTGGTGAATAAACAGTCCATGTACCCTGCATAGAAATACCATCTATGGGCAAGTATCCAAATAATTGTTCCCAATGTTGTTCTATATTCATGATTTTGTGTATACCATGTTGTTGTTAGCTTGTTGGTTATTCAGTTTCTACTAAAACTGTCACCGCTGCAACTGCTATCAACATTTCGTGATTTTTATCATTGAGGGAGGGTATAGCTAAACCATCAACTACCATTCCCCCTGCTTCTACAGTCAGGGTTTTTTTACCACAGGGAAGGACGGCTAATACTTCTGCTTCCCTTACTTGTTCGGGGTAGGGTACAGCTACCTTGACTTCTACAATCATCTCATTGGGGTCTTATAACCCAGCTATTTCCATGATACCGAGTAAGGCATTGTGTGCGATCCCATTTCTCAGCGCCCTTGCTGCTGCTACCGTGAGTTCTTGTCCGTGCTGGTCAACACCCATTCCCTAATAATAAACCGTTTTAGTGGCATAGATTCTTTAATTCTCTTTAGTTTACAATTGAATTGTATTAAAATTAATTAAATATTAATTAATTTTAATAAAGCATCATGAAATATTTGAAAACTTTCAGGGCGATTTTTCAATGGGTTTATATGTTTCTATGGGTTTATATGTAGCGATATCTTTCTTGCTGTTCTTCTATTTTCTAAACCACCTTTTTGATATCCTGCTGTTTGCAATAATTGCTGTAATTATTAACCCTCTATTCGCCAATGCACATCAACCGTCGTCAATTTCTTACCACCCTGGGACTAACCACCATAGCCACCCAAATTCCCCCAGCTATCGCCCAAAATCAACTTTCTCCACATACTACTATTAAACCACCACGTCTAAAAATAGGCGATACTATAGGCTTAATTTCTCCTGCGGGTATCATTGAAACCAAAGATATAAAAGATGCCAAACAAACTTTTACAAACTTAGGATTAAAAATAAAAAAAGGCGCACATATTTTAGATCATAATGGATATTTAGCAGGAACAGACATAAACCGCGCCAAAGATATTCACGCCATGTTTGTCGATAAATCTGTAAAAGCAATTATCGCTATGCGTGGCAGTTGGGGTTGTAATCGGATTTTGCCTTTACTTAGTTAAACTCTGATTCGTTCCCATCCCAAAATTATCCTCGGATATAGCCATATTACTTCTTTATTATTAGCGATTAATGCCCGCATTCAGTTAATTACATTTCATCGCTCAGTTGCTACTTCTAACTGGAATCAATTTAGAGTTGATTACTTTCAACGGCTCTTATTTAATGCAGAATAATTAACAATGGAAAATACTTCCACTAATGAAGGAAGAAGAGAATTAATTACACCAGGAAAAGCTCAAGGTAGATTAATTGGTGGTAATTTATCAGTTGTCGCTGCAATGGTAGGTTCTCCTTATTTACCATCATGGCATCACAGTATTTTATTTTTGGAAGATATTGGTGAAGATATTTATCACATAGACAGAATGTTAACGCAGTTTAAAAATGCTGGTATTATCAATCAAATTTCTGGGTGGATGTTTGGACAATGCACAAATTGCCAACCTTCAGATCAACAATCATTTACTTTCATGCAAATATTACAACAACATATCAAGCCATTAAATATTCCAGCTTGGTATGGCTCTATCATTGGTCATATCAAACACCATAAATTTACAATCCCGGTTGGTTTACAGGTAGAAATAGATGCTGATAATGGCACAATCAAGATGTTAGAATCGGCTGTAATTTAACCCACAGTTCTCATGGTTATATCATTGCTGATAGTTAAATTTGTCAGGTGGGCCGATATTTAAGCATTCAGTTTTGTAATTTTTGAGCAAGTTTGTATTTTCAGCGGTCAACAATTCCCGCAAACTATCAACTTCATTCAATATTTCAATTTCTTTCGCACATTATTGCTGTAATTTTGACAAATACTTATGTCGTTTTTAGACTGGTTGAATATATAAGTCAACCAGGAGACTTTCCGTGAGGTTTGGGTGTACAGGTGGGACTAGCAATGACTGCAAAAACTCCACCCAACGCTTGAGCAACTCTTCCAGGGCTCAATTTATCAACTTCTGCCAAGGTAGAGGATTGTCGGTAAGGATATCACGAGCTAACCACAATTCCCAAGTCATGAACCGCATTTAGCCCTACCTAGATGTTTGTAGGCTGCTTGAAAGAATTCTTCTAATCTGGCACGTTTCATATTGGCAGGTGAGAGGAGAGTTGGTAGTACTTCTCTCAGTTTCTACTACTAGGAGGTCTGATTGAATACAGACCTCATTTTTTTCTTGAACATCACCGATTTAGTCTAAACTCCAGAACTAAGCGATAGCACTTTTAGAAAGGCATCGAGATAAACTTATTCCCATTGACAACAAAGTTACCTCTCTAGAGATCCATAACCTCAGCTAAACCTTGATAGTCTAGATCCATAACACCCTTTAGTCATGTAATCAGGAATTCACATGGCCTATTTAAATCAGCGCCGACCTCAAAACGTCAACGGCGATTTTTATGTTGATACCACTTGTATTGATTGTTATACCTGTCGCTGGATGACTCCTGAGGTATTTTCTCGTATTGGTGAACAATCGGCAGTTCATCACCAACCCACAAATCAAACAGAAAGATTATCAGCACTGCAAGCACTTTTATCATGTCCTACCAGTTCTATTGGTACAGTAGAAATACCAAAAGAGATTAAATCTGTGCAGCAAACTTTCCCGATTTTTATAGATGAAAGTGTTTACCATTGCGGCTATCATTCAGAAAAATCTTTTGGCGGTACTAGTTATTTAATTCAACTGCCAGAAGGTAACATTTTGGTAGATTCTCCCCGCTTTACCCGTTCTTTAGTTAAGCGTCTAGAAGAGATGGGAGGAATTAGTTATATGTTCCTATCTCACAAAGACGACATCGCTGAACATCAAAAATTTGCGGAACATTTTCACTGTCAACGCATTTTACATATTGATGATATTTCTACAGATACACAGAATATAGAAATACAGTTAACAGGTTCAGAACCATTTCCACTCACAGCAAATTTATTAATTATCCCCGTTCCCGGCCACAGCAAAGGACATACAGTTTTACTGTACAAGAATAAATTTCTCTTCACAGGAGACCATCTTGCTTGGTCAGAAGACCTCCATCACTTAGCGGCTTTTCATGATTTCTGCTGGTATTCCTGGTCAGAACAGATTAAATCTATGCGTAAATTGGCTAATTATTGCTTTGAGTGGGTGCTACCCAGTCATGGAGGACGGTTTCATGCTGATGCTGAGACTATGCAACAACAGATGTACAGGTGTCTTGATTTTATGGAAACTTTCAACGCTAAAGTGCCAACTACAAGCCAATAGCTGATGTAACTCATCACCGATGATGAATCATAGAGGTAGAATAGAGGGATTGTGAAAAGATAATATGGCAAATGTTTTGGGCTGATAAAATCGCTGCTGATGCACAAGGCTACCAGGTAGTTAATGATTCCAAGACTCCATCAGGTAGAGTCCACGTCGGGTCATTGCGGGGTGTGGTTATCCATGACGTTATTTACCGTGCCTTGAAACACGCACGTAAGCCCGTGAAATTCTTGTACGGTGTGGATGACTATGACGCACTAGATACAGTTCCCAAATACCTTGAGCAAGAAACATTTGCTCCTTATTTGGGTTTTCCCATATGTAATGTTCCTTCTCCAGCAGAAGGTGCAAGTGATTACGCTAAATATTTCATCGGCGAATTTTTTGAAGTTTTTGAGTATTTAGGAATTAAACCAGAAACTTATTTTTTACGTGATTTATATCGTTCTGGAAAACTCAATTCCCATATCGACACTTTCTTAAAAAATGCCCACCTAGTCCGAGAAGTATACAAAGAGGTTAGTAAAGCAGACCGCCCCAATAACTGGTATCCTTTTCAAGTTGTTTGTGAAAATTGCGGCAAAATTGCCACAACTGTAACTACAGATTACAACGGATCAGAAGTTTTTTACACCTGTAACCCAGATGCAACCAACTATACAAAAGGTTGTGGTCATTCTGGTTGGGTTTCTCCTTTTAATGGTAATGGTAAATTACCTTGGAAAGTTGAATGGGTGGCTAAGTGGGATGTTGTAGGTGTAACTATTGAAATGGCAGGTAAAGACCACTCTCAAAAAGGTGGTTCTAGAGATGTTGCCAATGCTATTTCTCGGAAGGTTTTACAAAAACAACCACCATTCCATTCTCCTTATGAATTTATTCTCGTCAATGGCACGAAAATGAGTTCTTCTAAGGGTGTTGGTTCGAGTGCAAAGGAAATTGCAGCTTTGCTTCCTCCTGAATTACTGCGCTTTTTAATGTTGCGAACTCAGCCGAGAACAGTAATTAATTTTGTCCCGAATTATGAAACCATCACTCGTTTATTCAGAGACTACGATACTTTGATTAACAAGTATTCTAATTCCCCTGAATTAACTGAAGAACTAATGCCGTTATTTTACGCGCAATTAGGTGATGACATTCAAACCTTCCAACCATTTGATTTTAGTACGCTGATTTCTCTGTTGCAAGTTCCCCGCTTGAATATTCAAGAAGAAGTTGTACAACGTAGCCAACAACCTTTAACTGAGTATGATCAGCAAATTGTCAATCAAAGAATAGCTGCGGCTCAACAATGGTTGCAAGATTACGCTGATGAAGAAGAAAAGTTAGTTCTCTATCTGGAACAAGTACCAGAAAGATCAAATGATTTAACTGAAGAACAGGTTAATTATTTGCATAAGTTGGCAGAAAATTTGCAGAATATTTCTAACTGGGAAGCAGAGGAATTGCAAAGTTTGATTTTCTCAACTACCAAGGAATTACAAGTTCAACAAGCGACTGCGTTTAAGGCTTTGTATCTATCGTTTTTAAATAAGGAACGTGGTCCAAAAGCCGGCGGTTTGTTTTCTTATCTAGAGAAGTCTTTTGTGATTTCCAGGTTGCAGGATGTTGTAGCTTTGAATCAATCTAAGGAAAAAGTGGAAGTTTAATTACTTGTTCCCTGTCTCTGACAGGGAATAGAGTTGATGAGGCAGAGCCTCATATTAATATGAGCAGAAGGCAGCAGCCTTTTCATAATTTTGATATTATTTTTTCATGATATATCTATATGTATGGAGTTCTTCTTAGATTCTGTATCTAGACTTTTATCACGCTGCTTACACTCATCCAGTAACCTGAAAAACCATTAAGAGCATCCTTGTCATCACGGGTAAATAGCAGAATAATATTCGCCCAAGAATTGGAAGTTCTTACATCAAAATGTCTTTGTATCCAAGGCTGAAGATTTTCGTAAAAATCGGTATCTTCTTTAGTTAATTTCAAATCTAACTCACTCCGTGCAAACTGAATATCAGACTAAAAAATGGCGTAAAATAGTAATAGAAAGCTTACCAATATACATCCCTCGTCTGTCTTTTATTTTTTGTAAAACTTCATAGACAATAAGACAAATCTGCTTGATAATCGACTACACCCGGAATAACTTGATTAAAACTACTACTTGGAAAAAATTCAATTTCTTTTTCTAGAAAATACTGTCCCAGTAACAAACCTATTAAAGAAGTTATAAATCCATGCGCTTTACCGATACCTACAATTTCTAAAACTCCCTCACAATAAAATAAATGCACTCCTGGTAAATGCTCAAAACCCCTTTGAATTGCTTGAAATCTTTCCCAACTAACTCCACGACGCTAGAAACGTTGTTCCTCCTCTGGTAAACTCAAAGAACCTTCTAAAGCTTGAACCATAACCTCTCCTCCAAAAAACTCCTTGAACCTCCGCGTTCCTCTGCGTTAAAAACACTCCTAAATCAACACCAAATTATCCCGATGAATTACAGTTTCCGCACCTGCATAACCCAAAATTCCCGCAATGTCCCGTGAATGACAACCACAAATTTTTTGTAATTCTTCACTGTTATAATTCACCAAACCTCTGGCAATTTCATTACCTGTGCCATCGCACAATTGTACCGCTTCCTGATGGTCAAATTCCCCTTGTACAGCTTTAATTCCCGCAGCCAACAGAGATTTTCCTGCTTGGGAAATAGCATTAATAGCCCCATCATCTAAATATAATTTACCCATCGGTACTAAACCATAAGCTATCCAGCGTTTTCTAGCTGAGGTTGGTTCTGGTTGCGGTTCAAAATGCGTTCCTATAGCTTCCCCTTGGATAATTTTCTCAATATTGTGAGGAAAACGCCCTTGAGTAATTATAGTTCGCACACCCGCTGCGATCGCAATTCTGGCAGCAGATATTTTTGTTACCATTCCACCAGTACCCCACTGAGAACCCTGTCCCCCGGTTTGAATTTGCAAATCTGCCAATTCCCTCATATTACTTACCAAACTGATAGGACGGGCATCAGGTACAGAACGAGGATCAGCAGAATATAATTTCTCAACGTCTGTCAGTAAAAATAACCAATCCGCTTCCACTAAACTGGCAACTAAAGCAGAAAGGGTGTCGTTATCACCAAATTTCAATTCCTCTACAGCCACAGTATCATTTTCATTCACTACCGGAATTACTCCTAGTCGTAGCAATTCCTGAAAAGTATTGTAAGCATTTAGATAGCGGCTACGTTGTACCAAATCAGCGCGTGTTAATAATACTTGGGCTATAGGTTGTTGTAAAGTAGTAAATAAATCATCATAGATACGTATTAGCCTACCTTGTCCAACAGCTGCTACCGCTTGTTTGAGAGCGATCACTTTGGGACGTTCTGTTAAACCTAAACACGCACAACCCACACCCACAGCACCGGAAGAAACCAAAATTACGCGATGACCCTGGAGTCTTAAATTGCACAGGGTTTCCGTTAAGGTAGCAATGGTGGAAAGGGCTAGTTGTCCAGTTTCTCGTTGAGTAAGGCTAGAAGTACCAATTTTAACAACTATTGTTTTAGTCATGGGGCATGGGACATGGGGCATGGGGCATGGGACATGGGGCATGGGACATGGGGCATGGGGCATTAGTCGGTTACTCACCAATTACCCATTACCCATTACCAGCCTCAACTAGATGACTTGCAACTTGGTTAAATACCTCAAAAATTGTACAGCGCCAATCCCTCTATAGTGAAGGCTGACGCTGTACAGGTTTATATTTATTTATTATTGTCTAAGGTCTTTATGTGCTTGACCTGATCTTATTAATACTTATAATCTAAGATTTTTGGAGAAAGTTGAAATTTCTTAGGTATTTCTTTAGATTTACTTTTTTACTGATTTATAAATCTTTGTTAATTTTTGTCTGCTTGGGAGCGATAGAAGCGCCGAGTATTTCCGATACCCAAACTTCAAAGTTACGGATAGGGTGAGAACGGAGGACAGCATCAGCATGAACAATAGGTTCGACTAAAATAGTAAACATTCCCAAGCGATTACCAGCTAAAACATCAGTAAACAAGCGATCACCTACCATACCCACTTGATGTACAGGTAAATTCATTTGTTCCAAAGCTGCTCTAATTTTGCGGCGTGAGGGTTTAGCCGCACCCAAGTAATAAGGTAAATTCAGAGAACGGGCAATACTACCGATTCTGGATTCACTCAGATTATTGCTGACCAGGCACAATACAGCATAGGTACGGATTTCTTCTACCCATTGTTTCATTTCTGGGGAAGCAGCACTAACAGTTATTGGTACTAAAGTGTCATCAACATCCAACACCAGCCCTTTCAGCCCATATTGTTGAATGCTATCTGGTGTCAGGTTCAACACTGAACCTTCTAAAATCAAGTCAGGCTGTAAGATATTGTTCCAAGTCATAATAATTTTAGATTGTGTATGGGAAATATCTGATTGAGAAAATTCCACTACTCATCAACCTAGTTCACATACAGTGAAAAGTCAGATTAGTAATGGAAAAATTCAGAATTCAATTTTCAAACTTCACAATTAAAAATTTAATTTTTAATTACTGAGTTTTTAATTTTCAAACTCCGATTATTCAACTTGATTAAACAAGTGTTCTTCTAACAGCGGTTGCACTTTGCGAAACTCTTCAGGAGAGAGCAGTTCAGGCTGACCTGTCGTAGTGATCCGGGCAAAAAATAGCAGCGGATCGAGAGGGGTATAAACTGCATACTCCTGGTCATCATGATAAAAACTGGCCAGTAGTTGTAGTTGCTCTGGTTCTAACTCTGCTTCTTCATCTTCGATTTCTAAGGTGAAAATTTCTGACTCTTCCTCCGGTGGTAACTCACCTACTACAGTTAAAGCATAGGCAGTATTTTTAATGATTAAATTCTGCTCGGAGAGAACTGCTTGAGCGGTGCTAAAAATCCTATCAATTGTTTCATCATCTTCCACCAATACAGCTTCTTCTTCCTCACCTTCATCTTGCCAAGCAAAGATTTCTATAGGTGAGTCTATAGGCAGAAGTAAAACATATTCTTGATCATCTACTGAGAGGGAATGCTCAACATAACATTCGAGCGATCGCCCTTTTTCATCTGTCAAAGTGATAGAAGTAGCATCAGCGCGATCATTTTCTTCAGAAAATTCAGAGGAATACATAGTCACATTATGTAAATTTATCAATATCCCTAACTATGGAATTTATTGAACTGTTTAATGGCAGTCAATGTCAAGCCAAAATTTGGATATACAGTTGAGTAATAGTTTTCACAATACCATGTTAAAACACCATGTTAAAAGGTATCAATCATCGACAAATGCTACTGATCTATTGGAGGTGCTACCTCTAGCATCTAACCACTGTTGCAAAATCAAGGCTGCTGCTTTACGGTCAATCAGTCCCTTATGACGTGAAGGAGAGCGATTTTCTGCAATCAGCAGTTGTTCTGCTTGGTAAGAAGTTAATCGCTCATCCACATATTCCACAGGCAGTTTCAGAGCTTGAGCCAACCTGTGGGTAAATTTTTGGACGTGACGGGCTTGAAAACCTAAAGAGCCATCCATTGCATAAGGTAAACCAACAACCAGAACTTGCACCCGGCGAGCATTCACGATTTGTTGTATTTGCTCCACATCCTCTTCAAAGGATTTACGATCAATAGTTGTAAGACCTGTGGCAATTAAACCAGTACCATCGCACCCAGCCAGACCAATACGTTTGCTACCAACATCTACTCCCAAGGCTGATATAAAGGACTTTAACTTCTGCTGAGGGATCACGCTAATTGTTCTCCTCTTTGGCATCAGCTTCTTCACAATGACGAGATGCGTCTATCTTCGAGTATTGGTTGCCAAAAGCGACAATTTCTGATTTATTTGGCACCGGTCGGTCTGACTTGGGCTGCTGTTGTTTAGGAACCCATGACATTCCACCAGGAATAGGTTTGCGTGCTGGTTGTAGTCCTTGCAGCACTTCCGGCCACTGAATCCCTTCCAAGGATACCAATTTTGATTCCCGGATTTTATGCCAAACAGAGCGCGACATAATCAGGGTATGTTCAATACGCTTGGCCCCAATTCCTTCTAAATACTCTTCACGCTCCGGCTGATAATCAGAGGAAGCTAGTTGTAAACCTTGTTGGGGAAAATCTTCACCTATGCGAGCTAGTTGAGACAACAATTCTGGATACAACCAAGTATAGGCAGGGTGAACAGTCAGAGTTGCTACATGAGGATTTTCACCTTTACGATCAAGTTGCACCTGAAAATATCCAATAGCGGCTTTACGCTGGGGTTCAAACACATAGCCGCTAACGACTTCAGTTTTAGTCAGCCACTGTTTCACCGCATCAGAAAGAACACCAAATAAACTGGTTTTGAAATCATGGGTGTGGCGGTCAAATACCTGACGTACCAAAGGCGGCATTGATGCTGTATCTAGTTGATACAGCAATGGAGCATCCGCATTACTGACTGGTAAAAGGTTGGGTAAATCTGGTTCTGCTTTTGCTAATTCAACCAGTAACTCTGGGGTAATTTCCCAGTATGTCATTTCTGCCAACCGCTGAAATCCATTTTGCCGATAAAGTGCCAAAGCATCTTTATCATTGACATTAACTTCTAGTAGCCAGGTACGAGCTTCTAAAATTGATTCAAAACAATGGCGGAGCAATTGTGAGCCTACACCTTGCTTATCAGCAGCCCGGCCTAACATCACCCTGTCAATTCGCCAAGTGCTACGAGTGCGGTTAAACGGTGATACTTGAATCATCCCAAGTAGTATCCGCCCTTGCTCTGCTACATAACCACAGAAACGATATTGTAACGGGTTAGGAAACCAACTTAAAAATTTGAGTAGCCCAAACCAATGACGCAGCCATTGCATCGTAAAGAAGCTTCCCTGGGGAGATACGGCTGGAAATGAATCTTGAGTTAGGCGCTCAATGCCGTCCAGATCCCGGTATTGGACTGGGCGAATTACGAGGCTGAGATTTCGAGGAAGTAGTGAATTCATTTTGATTCAAGCCGCCATTTAGCCTTTACTAATTGCCAAGGGTGAGATACTGCTGGAATAATATTAACGGCTTTTTGGTCTTAAGCTATTGCTCCAAAAGATTGATCTTCGTAACTAATACCGCAAAAAGTATAAAAGGCAGATATATTTGTGATTACACCGGTCCACTAATCACAAATATATCTGCTTATATTATATGATAATTCAGTTAAAATTCTGCATAGTACCTGTTGTTTCTACAAAACTTGTCGAGAAACCAGCTTTTCAAAGTTGGCTTGGGTTTGATGAAGTAACTGCTGGCGACTGTCTTCTTGTATCTGTTTTAGTGTTGGAACCAAGTTGCGAGCTTGGAGTGTCATGTGCAATTGTAGATGTGCCACGTATTCACTGATGTCTTGGTTTTCTACAACTGCGCCCGTTAATACATTTGATTCCATTGTCACTGAGTTCTCCTTGCTAGATTTTGTGTGGTTGTATGACATGATTAAACGCTATCATGTTTGTTTTACTCGGCCTCTTAATTCGTAATGAACTGTAACGATTTTGATAGCTGAATTGATCTAAGTAGGTATAAGTGTATTTTGGTTTAACATTGTCTTGGCAACTGTGATCGCTTCTTCGCCATCATTCACAATAGAAACATTTTCCTATTTCATAACAGTTTTACAAATCATCCGCTGTGGCTGTTTCTCCAAGCCCCATTACACGAATAATATTTCTTCTCACCCTCATTCTCCAAAATCTGGCGACAGATTACAACTGAGCAACCAAAATTAAATTGAACCTTAATTAGGCATTATGAGTTGAATTACCACTTCTCTACCCAATAAACAATTTCTGATGCTGTACTATCAATAGCTACTCCATAACTATGACCATGATTCCATTTAAACCCTGCTTTACCTTAATACTGTGCTTTTAATACCAATATTTATTTGATAAGTCTTGGGAAAAACTTCATTACCCAAACTACTCGTGTAAGAAAAGGTTGTCGGTACACCATTAGGTTGGTTACTATGGTCGTTTGTATCACCTCTTTGATATTAAGACAAAGCACTTTTACTGTACTGTAAAAGTAATTTCTCAATCTTTTCTCGAGGCTGTTGAAAACGGATTTGAAAAAACTACTTCCTTGAATGAGACCTTTTGAGTAAGCTAGATGCACAGCTTTGGCATTAGGAGGAATTGATACAGGAAAATGCTTGATTAAGTTAGGGTCAGACTACTTGTAATTAAGAATTTATGCATAGCGTAATGTATCATTAAGTATCTTTGCTGTTCCTGTTTTGCTAGAAGTTATTGTACCGATAAGTACGCTAACACTATAAATAGAAAATAAACTCATACCAGTAATTTCTACAGCAAGAGATTGCTATATTTAGTTGAAATATTAATCTAGCTTGTAGATGAATATTTCAACTAATAAAATAACTATCATGATAATTTTTAATCTAGCATCAGAGATATTAAATCAGTTACCAGTTATCAATTGTCTAACTAGATAAATTCTCTTAAATTCTTGTGTATCCTTTTCAGTAACTTATGGCTAACACCACGCAAGCTAGAGCCAAAGCTGCCTGTAATATGCGCTTGAAAAACTTTACATATCTGTCTTCTGTCCCTTTTTCCTGTTTAAGAGTCTCTATGTTCATGTAGCATCTCATAAAAATTAATCATGGATATGCAAGGTATTATGAATGAATCAAAGAAAGCAGAATTCCATATACATCTATTGGAAACTTATGTATATTAATTAACTTAATCCTTGGGTTCTTTTACTAGAAAATGAATTACTTATGAGTCAGAATTAAGTAATTGTAAAGCAAGTCCTAATAAAGTTTGATAGTATCAGCTCAAACTAAATAGAAATATAAGAAAGTGCAACTAGTTTTAGCAAAAGACGTTGATTATAATATAATAACTGCAGTATATAACAGCATTGGAACAGAAAATCTCTCATATTAGTTGCTCTAATCAATGATATATCTTCTTAAAAGAAAGATAAAACCTATTTTCTGGAGTCTTGACTCCTTCACTAATAGCTGGAATATAGCCAAAAGAATTAGTTTTGGTTACACGGTATGGCTGGTGTAGCACTAGTATTTGATTTATGAAAATGCTCCGTACATCTGGAGAGAGGGAAAATCAAAGGTAGTATTTTGAATCAACCACTCAAATATCCACTTAAGATGAGAAAATGTTGGGATTAAAGCACAAAAACGTCGCACCCAAGTTTTCCCTTGCAACCAAACATCTTCTATGGGGTTTTGAGAGGGACAGTTAGGAGCAAAGCGGACGCAATAAA
>ERZ1034377.159-NODE-159-length-17751-cov-74.328675_pt1 | contig 17751 bp, 15 predicted proteins | sample MGYA00520584_ERZ1034377 | MGnify/ENA primary metagenome ERZ1034377 (study PRJEB33736, sample SAMEA104288464) | Azolla filiculoides | biome: Urban; feature: water surface; material: ditch water | place: Netherlands | collected 2014 ... | reverse complement strand
AACCTCCATATCATCAGCCCTCCCTACCTTTCTCGTTCCTTAGTATATATGTACCATAATTACATGCGTTCGCCCTGCCATCCCTTGGCTTCCCTGTAAACAACTTCTACCCAATTTCTTTGAGAATATGTATAAACTATCCATTGGGGTGTGACAACTGATGAAGAAACATTGGTCATAAAGTAGTCAATATCAGTGGCTTGAGAGAAAGTAGAACCGTTGATGACGATAGCAATATTCCCCTTTCCAGTTAGTTAAGGGTGATATTTCTACTTTTTGAGTTACTACCCATAATGTTTTGGGTTTATCTAACTCTAGTTGAATTTCTGTAAAAGCCTCTTGGGGTAAACTTTGTGCTAATTCATCTAACCTAATTATTTGTGGACTATCCTCTTGGTCACTGGCAAGGACTTTAGGATTTTTAGCTAGTCCTCCTCAATACTTTAAATTCCGATTTTCTATCTTTAATAAGAAAGATGTATTGTGGCCATATCCAGCATCTCTAATTACTATCCCTAAAATTCCCGCTTCTTCTATGGCCAGAATCATCAATTATTAAGCTAAATCCTCTGGTGATTCTCCTCTGACTACACTTGTTCATAATCTCTAACTGACGCTCATTGACTTGGGAACTGGACCAAGGTGCTTCAGTTAAAACGTGGTGTAATCGCTGGTACGTCACTCCTAGGGCATTCTCTGCTATTTCAAATGGGTTTTTTCTCTCACTTTTACCCAATCATCCCCCTAAATAATGTCTAAACTCTCTTCTTTCCCCTTGATGAGTAAATACATCATCAAATGACACCATCTTTCAAACTACGGTGCCATTGCTGTGGCAGTGGTTTCTTTCATCAGCTTCTTTTAACGTGAAAGCTACACTGAAACCGCACCATACTCCTTTTTACTCTTAACTTTTGTTTAAGTCCCCTTAATCGCTATCATGTTTTCCTACCTGTTCAAGGACACTAGCAGGGAAAACATCTCGTAATATCTCTAACCAGTAATCAAATGTCTCCTTTGCTTCCGTTTTCGATATACCGAAATGGAAACCTAAAACCTCAAATGTTGGCATTTTCCTCCAATAGAACAAGCATAGACATACCTCTTATTTTATCTCTGGTTTCCCTTTCCCCCCTTCTCCTTTTTGATTTATACCTATCTTTTTACTTTCTATATCACCTTGAAGTTCCTTATGCTGCATTTCACCTTGGGCTAACAAGTCTTCAAACTTATGGTTAGTTATTCCCAGTATTTGTTTTCTACGATGTGGATATTCTTGAATATAGTTAATTTATTGGATTTTTCCTTTCCTTACACCCTCAAAATTCCCTTCTACCATTTCTTTGACATCAAGTTAATTTTCCTGACAGGTCTATTAGTTTTTGAATAACTTTTGAGAGACGTTCCAAGGAACGCCTCTGTCTTCATCAGATGTCTAATGAATTTAGTGATGAAGTCTGATACCTATGAAAATATCATAGAGAAATCCTAGAAAGTCCTTTTTATGCAACAAACCTGAAGTTTGCGGACTACCCTTTTCATCCAGTAACGGCTTCATCAAATAATAGGCAGGTTGGTAATTATACCAAGGGATTGAAGGCCACAAATGATGAATGAGGTGGTAATTCTGCCCCAAAATTAGAATATTGAGAACCTTACCAGGATAGACACGAGCATTTTTCCAGCGACTGCGCTCCACAAAGGGACGATGGGGTAAATAATCGAAAAATAACCCCAATGCTATACCCACCAAAAATGCCGGAATAAACCAAAAATTGAGAATATACCCCAAAAAGTGATATTCGACAGAAATATAAACAATAGAAATGACAGTTAAGCGACTGATAAACCATTCCAATAGCTCATACTTGCGCCATAATTTCCGTTGAAAGAAAAATACTTCATGGTACAAAAATCGTACTGCAATCAACGATAACGGGCCACCTGTAGAAACATAATGATCAGGATCATCTTGAGGATGATTGACATTACGATGATGCTGCAAATGTACCCGTGTAAATACTGGAAGCGCAAAAGCTAAAATTAAGGCGCTAACATGACCCAACATGGCATTAATGATGGGATTACGATGGGCTGACTGGTGGCACGCATCGTGAATTACCGTCCCAGAACAATGCAAGGCCAGAGTATTAATACTAAAGCATAACCAATGGGGCCAATCCCACAGCCAGTAACCAAAGTTAGATAATACCAACATCATCACCACTACAGAAAACAGCAGTAGTGTGGGATTAAAATCACCGGGAGGTGCTAAAAGTTCTTTGGGGGGGATTGTCAGTGGCCTGTGTGCCTCCGACGTGAGCATTATTAACTCCTTCTTTATCAAATATTACAAATCATAAGATAAATCTGAGTCATTAGTAAAGTTATGTAAAGCTTTGTATAGCAAGATTTATCCTTAGTCTTGCTGATTAGCAAATAAATGGCGCTATGATTCCAGACTAGAAGAGTGTTTAGACAAAGAAGCTCTCCTAGAGACAGGTTGCAAATCATATTGGTGTACGATATCAAATCTATACCGTAACTACGACGCTCAATACTGCTCGGTTAAGAGTGTTGAAATTGTAACTGTGGAAAGAGTAAAAGTTAAAGGGTCAAGATTTTTCTGTCCCCATTCCCTCTTACCCCTTCTCCCTTAACTGACAACTATGTCCCCACTCTAACTGCTTATAACTTTATAACTATTGATATAGCAGTGACTGAAAAGGAGAGGTCGCTTAATTTACGATTATTTCCCAGATAGATCCAACAAATCCTGAAACCACCCCATGACGCAATTAAGAGATTCTCTGCGCCGAACCAAAATTGTTGCTACTATTGGACCGGCTACCAGCAGTCCAGAAATGCTGAAAGCAATTATTGAAGCTGGTGCAACAACACTGCGACTTAATTTCTCCCACGGAACCCATGCTGACCATCAGCGTAGTATTCGGTTAATTCGGCAAACCGCTTTTGAACTCAATAGACCAGTTGCTGTTCTCCAAGATTTGCAAGGCCCAAAAATTCGCTTGGGGCAGTTTGAAAACGGTTTTATAGTTTTGGCAAAGGGCGATCACTTTACATTGACAAATCGTCCAGTCATAGGAACCCAAGAAATTAGCTGTGTTACCTACGATTATTTAGCAGATGAAGTCCCAGTCGGTGCAAAAATTCTCCTCGATGATGGACGAGTCGAAATGCTAGTCGAGGAAATTAACCGCGATAAAGGTGATTTACACTGTTGTGTGACAGTTGCAGGTAAACTTTCTAACAACAAAGGTGTTAACTTTCCTGGAGTTTACCTATCAATCAAAGCTATGACTGACAAAGACCGAGAGGATCTCATGTTCGGTTTAGACCAAGGTGTAGATTGGGTAGCACTTTCCTTTGTTCGCAACCCCCAAGATATTATTGAAATTAAAGAACTAATTTCCAGCATCGGCAAAAATGTCCCCGTAGTCGCCAAAATTGAAAAACACGAAGCGATTGAACAAATGGAAGCCGTTTTATCCTTATGTGATGGGGTAATGGTGGCTAGAGGTGATTTAGGAGTAGAACTACCAGCGGAAGATGTTCCCGTACTGCAAAAGCGGCTAATTGCCACAGCTAACCGTTTGGGAATTCCCATCATTACCGCCACCCAAATGTTAGATAGTATGGTCAGCAACCCCCGTCCTACCCGTGCAGAAGTATCCGATGTAGCCAACGCTATTCTCGACGGTACAGATGCAGTCATGCTTTCCAATGAAACAGCAGTTGGTGATTACCCAGTGGAAGCAGTAGCAACAATGGCGCGAATCGCCGAACGTATTGAACAAGAAGAAGCACAAAACTTAAACTCTCCTCAATCAAGAGATAATAGACGCTCTATTCCTAACGCTATTAGTCAAGCTGTAGGTCAAATTGCTGAAAATCTGAACGCATCAGCAATTATGACCTTGACACAAACAGGAGCTACAGCCCGCAACGTTTCTAAATTCCGACCTAAAACACCCATTTTAGCGATCACACCCCATGTAAATGTAGCGCGACAGCTACAAATGGTCTGGGGAGTTAAACCCCTACTGGTGCTGGAATTACCATCAACTGGACAGACATTTCAAGCAGCCATTAATGTCGCTCAAGAGAAAAACCTCTTAAACGAAGGTGATTTAGTCGTAATGACTGCTGGTACTCTCCAAGGAGTTTCTGGGTCAACAGACTTGATTAAGGTTGAAGTAGTAACAGCGGTACTAGGACAGGGAATAGGACTAGGACAGGGTTCAGTCAGTGGCCGCGCACGGGTAGCTTATACTGGTATGGATGCAAGTAACTTTAACCCAGGTGATATTTTAGTTGCACCTCGTACTGGCGTTGATTTTGTAGATGCAATTCGCAAAGCAGGCGGAATTATTACAGAAGATGAAAGTCTCACAAGTCATGCCGCAGTCATTGGGTTACGTTTAGGTGTACCAGTAATAGTTGGTGTTAAGGAAGCAACACAAGTAATTAAAGATGGAGCGATTTTAACTTTAGATATGCAACGGGGTTTAGTTTACTCTGGTGCTGTGGGAACACTATAAACAGAATCAAGCATCAAATGAGGAAGGATGAAAAACAAAATCTTTTTTCATCCTTTAGGCGTTAATCAATCCTCAGTGTACCTCTGTCCTAACCTCCGTATTCCTCTGCGTTAAAATCACTTTTCTTGCCTAAAACTCATCTACAACTATAAGAAATTCACATACTACCCGCCCTAGAAGGGAGGAGATTCTGGGGTCAAACAGCAATTGCAGGCTTTCACCTGTCTGACATCACCTAACCCAATAGACCTGTCTATAAAAGCTAATAAGCTTACTGTGAAGGGATTACAGGAGATATAATTGACATACAACAGCTATCATTGCTGAACGTAAAAATTAGGGTTTGGGGATGAAAATCTCAAAATTTCTGATAATTTTGAGAAACATAGCTTTCTAAAAAGGTAAATGTGAAATCTGATAATTCAAATATTATGGCTTAGTATAAATGAAGCATTTAGATGTAACCTAATTAATCCACATACCGTCTCTATCGCCTGACTATAACGATGCCTTTTTTCTGCTAATCCTACTAATGTGATAAAACCTTCATATTTGATTCTAATCAATCACTTTAATTCCTCTACCTATCATTCTATCCTTTTTAAGGGACTTATTATTGATACTTACATTTTCATCTAATCTGTTTATTTTCTCATACAATTTATTTTAAAGAAAGATAGGTCTATTAGCGCTCGCAAACAACACCAAAAATACATAAAATAAATCTAAGAGTCTCTGTCATACCACAAAAACAATTTTGCAAGAGGTCTAATAAAAGAAAATTTTTTTTAGCTTTATAGAGAGAGTAGATAAAATTTACTCAAGTAAAGCTATTAAACTCCATGATTGTCCTGATTGACATTATATTTGCGAGAAACCCGTAAAGCATAACTAAAGTTCAATGCTACCTACCTGATTAGAAATTGCCAATATTTGATGTTAATGGTGTTTATGCCGCTGTAAATCAGCGGTCATTAAACGCCATCCAGTGCGTTATCTGTTAATTAATATCAGAGTTTCACGCTGATCTTTATTCAGTTTTTCATTCATGAAGGGAATCAGGTTTGATATCCCTTCTCAGTCTGTAATACAACGGTCTTTGTTGCGGAAATTCAACAATACCAATGCATCTCTTGTGAATTGAACAAAGTTGATGGAATGGGACACTGCTATGAATCTAGCTAAGAATTGATAATTGATTAGTCGCCGTTCTACTATTGTCTTGAGTGCCGCTCATTTTGTTGCACTTGAGATTTTAGAGTTTAGACTAATCAATGCAGATTCAGATGTCACCAGTCACTTGCATTTGATGGACTTGATCTGCCAACTCTTGACGACTTTGATCATCAAGTCTGTCAATTGCTAACATCCCCATGAGGATAACCTCTTTCAACGTCAGACGGGTAGAATGTGCCTGTTTTTGCACAATCTCTTTAATTATTGGACTGACACCAATAGCAGTACTAGCTCTAGCCACGGAATTAAATGGAAACATTAATGACTTCGCATAAATCTTAGCACTTTAAACGACGTTATTGTATATATAAAAAAATTTAACATTTTTCTTGGTAGTCCCTTTTGATACTCAAAGATGCAAAATAACATTCTGGTGGGGGATATTGATACGGCATCAGCAAAGTAAAATTTTCCTGAATTCAGCCAGGTCAGGCTGTCATATGGAAAAGCAGCAAGTACTTGCAAGGAAATAAAAAACAATGAATGAACCTTATCTGTTGGCAGCCAGCTTGTTAACAGGATTGACAGTACCAACATCTGATCTCCCAAAGATATCGAGTATCGCTCCAGAAAATACTGGTTTGCCGGATGCTTTAAAAGCACGTTCACTGTCGCCAGTAGGTAAAAAAGTCATCTCTAATGTTGATATTTCCTCACCAGAATTCAGTAGTCAAGTTCCTTCCAAACCAGCAAGCTTACAGCCACGAGTACGTGACAAAGTTATCTCTCATCCAGAATTTAGCAGTCAATTTATATCAGTATCAGATGGTTCGCAGCTAAAAGTAGGTCAGAAAATTACTTCTGGTGTTGACATCTTGTTAGCAGAGTTAACTAACTACGTTTTGCCCAAGCCTAAAAAAACTTCACTAAGCTTCAGTTCTCAAAAAACTAAGCAAAGTTTAGTATCTGGAAGTCAAATGTACTATCTCCGATTAGCGTCCCTGAAGACTGGTCAGATATACACTCGTGTGGATGATGATGATTTACAGTCTTTGTCGAAGTCAGTTAAGCAACAGAAACTTAGTTATGAAGACTGGAAAAGCTTATTAGCTATGGAAGCTAGGGCAATTTCTCAAGGTCAGGGTAAAAATCGTTTGAGTATTTTGGTGGGTGATTCTTTGAGTATGTGGTTTCCTAAAGGAAAACTCCCTACTGGTAAATTGTGGCTGAATCAAGGGATATCTGGAGATAGGTCTGAAGGTGTATTGAGAAGATTGTCAGCATTTTCGACAACACGCCCAGAAGTAATTTATCTGATGATTGGGATTAATGATTTGCTGAGGGGTGCTAGTGACCAAAAAATTCTGATTAATCATCGCCGGATTATTCGCAGCTTGCGTCAGACTCACCCAAAAAGTCAGATTATGGTGCAATCAATTCTGCCTGTTAGCCACGCCCAAATTTCTAACCGTCGGATTCGTTATATCAATTCCAAAATTGCTTTAATTGCGAAACAGGAAGGCGTTTATTATCTGAATATCAATAATTGGTTTGCTGACTTAGATGGTAATTTGCGTTCAGATTTAACAACTGATGGGGTGCATTTATCACCTGAAGGATATGATGTATGGCGATTTGCCTTGCAACAAATGGAATAGACCTGTCAGGAAAATCAACTTGGTGCCAAAAAAATGGTAGAAGGGAATTTTGAGGGTGTACCAAAAGGAAAAATCCACTAAATTAACTATATTCAAGAATATCCACATCGTAGAAAACAAATACTGGGAATAACTAACCATCAGTTTCAAGACTTGTTAGCCCGAGCTGAAATGCAGCATAAGAAACTTCAAGGTGACATAGAAAGTAACAACATAGGTATAAATCAGAAAGGAGCATGGGGGAAAGGGAAACTAGAGATAAAAGAACAGGTATGTCTATCCTTGTTCTATTGGAGGAAAATTCTAACATTTGAGGTTTTAGGTTTCCATTTCGGTATATAGAAAACGGAAGCAAAGGACACATTTCATTACTGGTTAGAGATATTACAAAATGTTTTCCCTCCTAGTCTCCTTGAACAGGTAGAAAAACATGATAGCGATTATGCCATGGCGTCTCAGAATAAAAGGCAGGAAACAAAGAGTTTTCCACCAAGGGGATTTTTGTTGAACAGGTCATTAGACTTGTAAAAATATTCCGGGTACCTCAACAAACATTTCCCCTGGATTCCCCAATTTACTCACAAGTAATTCTTACTAACTATTTGTAGTTTAGTTACATTACATTAGGAATTGGTTCATTAGTTTTGCCCATTTCATAAATGTTATGGATATGAGGTCAGTTATGAATTAGTCATCAACATCTTCATGGATAGGAACTATCCGTAACTATTCCCAACCCTGCTTCCTTCCTTGGCTCTTTCCTCATCTTAACACTATGGAAAGCCAGATACAGACTCCTTTCTAAATTTTCAGACCTCTCTAATATAAGGTTGCTCAAGGTTTGTGAGGTATGAGGAGTTCAGAAGTATGGCTTACGCCATGCTGCGCTATGAGGAGTTAGTCGCAAAACCCTGTGGGTATAAGAAAGAAATTAATTAAGTTTGGCTCTTCATCTGGCTGCAATCTGTTGTAAGACTTGATTTAACTTGCCGCTTCGATAACCTTCTAAATCTAACGTGACGTAGATAAATCCTAAATTCTGAAATGTACTCAGGAGAGTGGGTAAATCTGTAGTTAAGATGAAATCTTGAATTTTCTCTGGTGGCAATTCTATTCTGGCTGTATTACCTTCTGAACGTACCCGTAAATTCTCCCAACCCAGATTTCGTAAATAGATTTCTGCTCTACCGACTCGGTGTAATTTGGCTATGGTAATTTCTTCGCCGTAGGGAAAGCGAGAACTTAAACATGGTTGGGGTGGTTTATCCCACCAAGGTAATCCGAGTTGTTGAGAAAGTTGACGAACTTCGGCTTTTGTGACACCTATTTCTGCTAGGGGAGATCGCGCACCTCTTTCTTTTGCTGCTTGAATTCCGGGGCGATAATCATGCAAATCATCTGCATTGACCCCATCTACTACATAAGAATATCCTAACTCTAATACTAATGGGTTGAGTGTGTCGTGCAATTCACTTTTGCAAAAATAGCAACGGTTTATAGGGTTAGAGGTGTAATTGAGATTTTCCATCTCGTGACTCTGGACGATTTTATGGGCTATGCCAATAGTTGCTGCTTGTGCTGTTGCGTCTGCTAATTCTTCTGGTAGTAGGGAAGGGGAGACCGCAGTTACAGCCAAAGCGCGATCGCCCAACAGATCATAAGCAATCTTGGCCACTAATGTACTATCAACTCCCCCTGAGTAGGCTATCAAAGCCTGCCCCATTTCCACAAATAAATGTTTTACTTGTTCTAGTTTTTCTGTTAGTGTCATTTCTCCATCCTCCCAAAACTAATAACACCTGACCACTACTATTGTAATCATTAATCAGTTCCTTCGTTCCCATACTTGGTCCAGAAATGATATCGCAATTCAAGTTTCTCTATTTTACTCCTCAAAATATTCTCAATAGTCATTATTTTCCTAAATGGAAAGTAATCAAATATCTTCATCTTGTAAATCCTGCAAATCCTGATTCTGATAATTAGCTATATTTTGCCACTATACTACCTAAAAGTTGTAAATCTATAGGTTTAGAAATATAGTCATCCACACCGGCGGCTAGACAAGTTTCTCTATCTCCTTTCATTGTCATTGCTGTTTGAGCAATTATTGGTATCTGCTGATATTCAATATTGTCTCTGAGTTGTTTTACCAAGTTCAAACCATTGGCATTTGGTAGACTCACATCCATTAAAATAACTGCTGGTTCTATTTGTGGCAGCATTGTCCACATTTCCTGAGCATTCTTAACACAAGTTACTTGATAACCCAATCTACCAAGATAAACTCTTATTAATTCGGAATTGGCTAAATCATCTTCTACCAATAAAATTACTCGTGAGGTATTTATGAATATACGAGAAGAAGATTGGGAATCAGAATATTTTTTCACCTCCTGACTAATTTCTGAATCTTCTTCTGCCTTGATATCGATAGCTTCCGAAGCTCTCCCCTGTGGCTTGAGAGGAAGGACAATGGTAAAACATGAACCTTGATCAATTGCTGATTCCAATTCTAAATAACCACCATGAATTTCTGCAAGTTGCTGTGTCACCACTAACCCCAAACCGCTACCTTCATTGCTTCCAGCACCAGGATTAATAATTTGACTGTAGGGACGAAACAAGCGTGTTTGGTTTTCCTGGGAAATGCCAATACCAGTATCCCAAACTGAAAATCGTAAGTATAAATCTTTTATAGATACCCGTAAACCAACACTTCCTAAATTTGTAAATTTTACAGCGTTAAATAATAAATTTAATAGCATTTGCTTGAGTCGCAAGGGATCGACTACTAAATTTGTGACATCATTCTCTATTTCCAACCGTAGTTTCAACCCTTTGTTAGCAGCTTTCTCTTTTACCAAAGCTAAAACATTACGGCATAATGTTGATACTTCGACTATTTCCCATTGCACTTCTAGTTGGTTAGCTTCAATTTTAGAGAGATCCAAAATATCGTTAATCAGGTCTAGCAAATGCTTACCACTAGATTGGATGATGTGTAAATATTCTTGATGGCGTTGTCTTTCTGGTTCGTAACCTTGTGCCAGCAGTAGATGGGTGAATCCAATAATAGAACTAAGCGGGGTGCGAATTTCGTGGCTGGTATTGGCCAGAAACTGGTTTTTGAGTTGATTGGTGCGTTCTAGTTCCTGATTAAAGTTAGCTAACTGTTGACAACGTTGTTGCCAAAATTGAATTTGCCTCAGTTGTGCTAAGGCTGTATTAAAGTGCTGGATTGTCTTTGTGATTAATTGTGATCGCAGTTGAATCTGTAATGGATGAATTTGCTCACGATGATCGCGTGGTTTAGCTGTGGCAATAATTAGCCATGCCATCACATCTCTAGAATCATCAACTAAAGGCCAAGCAATCCGTGGTTTTTGTCTCTCCATTTGCTGTAAATCTTCTAATCTGATAGCAGCGTCTAATTTAAACTCCAGCTTTGTCCGTTGTTTATAGCTAATTTCTGTAGTTCGTGTTTCCACGGTAGAAAACCTAGAAACATAACAAATTCTACCGTTTTTTTCTTGTGGTTGACATTGAGCTATGCCTACGGCACAATGCGTACACCCTATCCAACTGCCATTTAAAGCCTGATGCAGTTCATTTACAACGGTTTGAAAAATCTCTGCTTCTGGGGTTATCACCTGTGACATAGTGTTAGCAGCTGAAAGCAGGCATTCATACAATCGGCTTTGCAACTGATTCAAGCTACTTTCTAACCACAAGTCATCCCGCAGTTGCTGGATTGTTTGCAAAAGAGTTGGCGTTCCGTCTATCTGTGAGTTCTGTTCTGGTAAACTTGAAGGTTGCTGCATGGTGAACTAGACGGCCAAAGAAACTGAGCTTGGCAGGAAAATGCGAACTGGATTTTTTTTATGTATATAAACGGATAAATCCTTTTTAATTGTCAATTATAATTGACAGTGCCGATTGTAACACTTAATTACAGACTTTTCTAAAAAAGTCACACTGATTTTTTTCATGCTAACTAATAACAATGGATACAGAACTAATAGCTCAATTAATAGTTAACGGAATTTCTGTAGGTAGTATTATTGCCTTAGCAGCAGTTGGACTTACCCTGACCTACGGAATTTTACGGCTATCTAATTTTGCCCACGGTGATTTCCTTACATTGGGAGCTTATTTAACACTGGTGGTAAATACCCTGGGGGTAAATATTTGGCTATCAATGATTTTAGCTGTAGTTGGTACAGTAGCTGCAATGTTACTGGCAGAAAAATTACTATGGTCAAAAATGCGGTCGATTCGGGCTACTTCGACTACACTGATCATTATTTCTATTGGTCTGGCTTTATTTCTCCGCAACGGCATTATTTTTATCTGGGGTGGTAAAAATCAAAACTATAATCTCCCTGTCACCCCTGCTTTAGAATTGGGTCAAATAAGAGTACCGCAAAATCAATTATGGGTACTGGGGTTATCAATAGTAGCAATTTCGTTGCTTCACTACTTACTGCAAAAAACCAAAATTGGTAAAGCCATGCGAGCAGTAGCTGATGATTTAGACTTAGCTAGAGTCTCTGGCATTAACGTTGATAGAGTAATTCTCTGGACTTGGGTAATTGGTGGTACTTTAACTTCTTTAGGCGGTAGTATGTACGGTTTAATTACTGCTGTCAGACCAAATATGGGTTGGTTTTTGATTCTCCCCTTATTTGCTTCCGTAATTTTAGGAGGTATCGGCAACCCTTACGGTGCGATCACAGCTGCTTTTATCATTGGCATTGTTCAAGAAGTCAGCACCCCTTGGCTGGGTTCACAGTACAAACAAGGCATAGCCTTATTAATCATGATTTTAGTATTGCTAATCCGTCCCAAAGGTTTATTCAAAGGCACGATTTAACAGTTACCAGTTATCAGTGACATCAAGGGCTGAAAAGCCTCACCATGCACTGATAACTGATAACTGGTAACTGTTCACTGATTTCAGCAGCACCAGTCTACTTAGTAACTAGTCAATGATGTGGAAGTAATAAGCTGCTACCAAAAAGTTGATAGCCAACAATAACAACGCCCAACCTGTACGGAAAGCGTAGGTAGGTTTAGCAGCTTTACCTTTGGTCATAATTTGGTTCTCCTGACTTGATGACTTTTTAACAAATACCAAACAGAAGCCCCAATTCCCCAGAATCTTTAAAAATATTTGTGTGAAGATTGGGGACTGGGGACTGGGGAGACACTGATAACTGATAACTGTTAACTGTCAACTGACCCCGCATGATAGGAACTACGGACCAATGGACCGGAACAAACATGACTAAAGCCCATGTCTTCAGCTATTTTCCTAAGTTCCTCAAATTCTTCTGGTGTCCAGTATTTTTGAACTGGTAGATGTTCCAAAGATGGGCGCATATATTGACCTAATGTTAGGCAATCGCACCCCACAGCCAGCAGATCCGCCATTGTTTCAATTATTTCCTCCCTAGTTTCTCCGTGTCCCAGCATTAAACCTGACTTGGTGGCAATACGGACATCAATTTTTTTTACTGTTGCCAATACACTTAATGAGCGATCGTACTTTGCGCCTCGTCTCACAGGACCAGTTAATCTACGTACCGTCTCCACATTATGATTAAAACAAGCCGGTTGGGCAGTAACAATCATTTCTATCCGTCGTTTTTGACCAGTCTCACCGACATCGGTACCACCCCAAAAATCTGGTGTCAGCACTTCAATTTGTGTTTCTGGGTTGATTTGGCGAATCGTTTCCATAGTTTTGACAAAATGCCCTGCACCTCCATCATCTAAATCATCACGGGCTACAGAAGTCAGTACCACATAGCGCAATCCCAAAAGCTGTACTGCCTCAGCCACCTTTTGCGGTTCTTCCACATCTACAGGCATAGGGGCATGACCTTTATCTATTTGACAAAAAGCACAAGACCGTGTGCAAGTCGGTCCCATAAGTAAAAAAGTTGCAGTCTTTTGGGCATAGCACTCCCCCCGATTAGGACAGCGGCCTTCTTCACAAATGGTATGAAGTTGGCGCTGCTTAATAATACGTTGTACAGTGGAAATTTCACTGGCCTTACCAATAGAACGACGCAACCAGCTAGGTATTGCTGCAATTTCTGATTTGAGTTCGACGTTTCTGGAAGAGCTCATAAACATTTCAGCTATCTAAAAAAAATACAGCTATAAAGATATACTAGTATAGGTTAGTATAAATCCTTGAGCACCTTAATTTACCTTGAAAGCCTGTAGTAATATATAACAGGTAACAGGGAACACGAAGCTTGAGAAAAGTAACAACCACATTGGGGTTAAATCTCAATGGAGTTACTAGAGGTGCATTGACCACACCTTGAATAGTGCTTTTTTGAGCTGCTTAAAAATCCCTGTACCTTCAGGTTCGGGAGCAGTCAAAAAAGTAAATGTAGTAATAGCTTACTAACAAGTAACCACAACGCAAGCAAAAATTGTACAAAGGACTTGCGATTTCGGCAATTATACAGAAATATACTCTCCCCCAATTTACATAAATCTTGTATATAGTGGGAGGATTCTTAATGTCAAGCGGCAAATCAGCCATCTAAACTTATAGTCTTTGGTAGAGTAATCAGTCGTGGCCAACAAAATTTTAGTTATCGATGACACTACAGTTGTTAGGGTAAAAGTACGAGAAATGTTACCTCCGGGCAATTTTGAGGTATTGGAAGCAAAAGACGGTTTAGAAGGATATAATCTGATCCTAAATGAAAAAGTCAGCCTGATCATGTTGGATTTTATATTACCGAAAATGAGTGGCTGGGAAGTTTTCCAAAAAATTCAGGCCAACTCAGAATTAAAGAAAATTCCTTTAGTGATTATGTCTGGTCGCAAGGAAGAGATAACAGAAAAAATCCCTGAACCATTTGAATATTTTGAATTTCTTAACAAGCCTTTTGACCAGAGACAGCTGATTAGTGCAATCAAGTCAGCTATGGCTAAGGCTACTAAAAAAGGCCGTCCAGAAATTAACACCCCAGGAATCACTCCCCTCCCAAAAGAATCAGTTTCAGCAAAACCAGGTTCTAGAGAAGGTGTTTCTTCCGCAGAAATTCAGGCTCTAAATGAAAAAATCGCTAAAATGCAAGCAGAAATTTATAGTTTGAAGAAACAGTTAACTCAGGTTGTGACATTTATTAAACAGAAAATTAAGTAGTGTTAGCTGTTTCTATTATCTTTGCCACCGAAAATACTTCAGTCGATGAAAGCTCTATAGATTGACAACACCTGCCATTTTTTACTTATTTAAAGAGAATGGCAGGGTTTTTTTCAACGACAATTTTTAATACCCACCTACTTATTGTAATTGCAACCGACTTCAGGGCTGCTCAAAATTTTAGTAGTACCGGACAAGGTTCTTTGGTCTGTAAAACCTTTTGGGCTGATGGAGAGTTTTTCAGTGGTCCCAATTGGCTAGAATGATGTATTGGTTCATCTATTAGCAGAATCAGAACTTTTAAGTCCTGATTCTGACATGAACAAAAATGGGCAATGAGTTAATTACCCATTACCCATTAATGAATCTATAACTTCTCTGCTTGTTCAGTGATAATTACACTTGCTTGACTACTCGCTATTTTTGCAGCTTGCAAAATAGGAGTATTAGCAACTGAATTATTAGCTAAAGTAAACAGAGGATTTGATAAAATACCCGCGATAGAGGTAGCAATTAAAGTTACTATCAACCCTACTTGTAAAGGTCTCAAACCTGGTAGATCCCAACGCACTTGAGGATAATTCTTCACTACGTCGGACATTTCTTGAGGTTCTTTAACCACCATCATTTTCACGACACGAATGTAGTAGTAGATGGAAACAACGCTGGTAACTAAACCTAGCAAAACTAACCAGTAAAGGCCACCTTGCCAACCTGCCCAGAATAGGTAAATCTTCCCAAAAAACCCAGCTAGTGGGGGAATACCACCCAAGGACAAGAGAGAAATACTTAAACCTAATGTGAGTAGTGGATCTTTTTGATACAGACCTGAGTATTCTGTAATCTGATCTGTTCCTGTCCGCAGAGAGAAAAGAACGATACACGTAAAGCCGCACAGGTTCATAAAGAGGTAAACCAGCAAGTAAAATATCATACTGGAATAACCAGCATCCGTACCAGTAATTAAGCCAATCATGACAAAACCGGCTTGAGCAATAGATGAATAAGCTAACATCCGTTTCATGCTGGTTTGAGCAAGGGCAACGACGTTACCCAATACCATACTGAGGACTGCAAGCGCAGTAAAGACAAATCTCCACTCGTCTGCAACTAGGGGGAAAGCTACCGTTAATAAGCGGATAGCCAGGGCAAAACCCGCAGCTTTAGAACCGACGGATAAAAAGGCAATAACTGGGGTGGGAGCGCCTTCATAAACGTCTGGTGTCCACTGGTGGAAGGGTGCAGCGGAGATTTTGAAACCAATCCCGGCAATGACGAAAACAAGGGCAATCACTAAACCTAGAGATTGACTAACATTGGCGGCGGCGATACCATTAGCGATCGCACTCAGTTCTGTTTGTCCACCGGATAAACCATACAGCAGTGATACACCGTACAAAAATACTGCCGTGCTAGAAGCACCAATTAACAGGTATTTCAGCGCCGCTTCATTGGAACGAGGATCACGCTTGGTATAACCTGTCAACAAATAAGAGGAAATACTCAGGGTTTCCAAGGAGATGAAAATCATCACTAACTCACTAGCACCTGATAAGAACATTCCTCCCAAAGTAGCTGTCATCAAAATGGCGATAAATTCTGCTAAAGCAGTACCACTCTGCTCAACATAACGAATGGACATCAACATGGTGACAATGGCAGACAGAGCAATGATACCCCGAAAGGTAATACTGAGGTCGTCACCATTAAAGCTACCAGTAAAACCGATGGGATTGGTAGCATCCCATTGTAAGCATAGGGCGACAATTGCAGCGAATAAACCTGCGATCGCTAGATATCCAATCCAGCGTGAAGATGTACGCCCCAAAATCAAATCAACAATCAAAACCCCCAAGAGGGTGAGAATAACAATTCCCTCTGGTAAAATCGTTCCCGCATTTAACTGGGATGCAATATTAGCAAAATCCATGAGATGTATAGGTTTTGTCGATTAGAGATCAAGGCTAACTGAGTTAATTCTATCTATAGTTCTTGACCAAAATTGCATTTATCCGTATGTTTTAAACTCACGGATGCTCATTGGGGATTAAATCTGAATAATTCTACTGATAAATACCATGTCATATTATAGCGAAGCTCATGCCTAATTAGGGCTGCAAATGATGAAGAATTACTCTCAACTGGTTAATTTCTTCCTCTGTAATACAGGTCGCACATTTATCCAAGTGCTAGCAACACCTAAAAAGTTACTGGTTTTTGTAAGACCTGAATCATGATTTACCTACTTCGGTAAGTTTTATATTTAGAGATTAAACACTTTTTCCCAAGTCTTGATTTTAGTTGTATTAATACCACATTGAAGCTTAGAAATACGATTTAAGCTTTTTCATTTACCTTTACTGACAATAAAAATAACATCAGCGGCTGTTTCTATATCAACTTTGTCAAAACCATCTATGTTATTTTGGGATAAAATCTTTAATTACTTTTGCTGCATTCTCTAGAGATGCTAAATTGTTGTGTTTGGTAGGTAGCATCACAGTATTATAGGTATACAAGCTACTTTAACTGAAAAACATTAAATTTGTAGGACAATCAATAAATATGTAATCATATTCATTTCTGAAAATATTAATATCATTTCTTAATCTAGCAGAACCTTTGTCAATTTTTGCAAACAAGTCTTGCTCTGTAAATAATCCCATTTTTGGATCTGCTGGGATAACATCAAGTTTTAATTTCTTTCCAGATTTAAATTTACTGCAAAAGGCTTAATAGTATTGTAAATATCTAAAAAATTATCAGTTAGACAATCATATAAACCTATTTTTCCTAATTGTAATCTAAGGGAGTTAGTTAAATCTCCTTGTTGTAGCTCGAAGTCAATTACAAGGACTTTTTCTCCCATTTGGGTGAGAATTGCTGCTAAACCCACATTATGTACTTGACGAGTTAGTATACAAACCTACATTTACAAGCAATTCAGAACTATAGTTTCTTTAAATCCAGTAGCCATGAAAATATAAATTATGCACCTGAAACTTCCAGCTTTTTTCACACAGTAAAAAAGCTAGTTAGACAACAATGTTTACTTTTTCTTGTAAGGATTCAGGTCTAAGGAAGAGGGATTAAAGAAGGTCTATGGAAAGCAGAGTGAACCATGGCTTTCATAGGTTGGTCAAAAAACTCAATTCGAGAAAGTGCTTGACGGCGACAA
>ERZ1034377.158-NODE-158-length-17841-cov-89.447985_pt1 | contig 17841 bp, 19 predicted proteins | sample MGYA00520584_ERZ1034377 | MGnify/ENA primary metagenome ERZ1034377 (study PRJEB33736, sample SAMEA104288464) | Azolla filiculoides | biome: Urban; feature: water surface; material: ditch water | place: Netherlands | collected 2014 ... | reverse complement strand
CATTAAATTTTCTTTTCTTTTATCTTCTTTACAAAACTTTATTCTCTCACTCTATTGCCATTTTCATGATACTTGTTCTTATTAAGCCTTTTCTTCCTTGCAGGAGCTTTAGTTCTCGTGTACTACTATCTGTGACAGTTAGGGTGCGGAAGGTGGGATAAATTTGAACCCGTTGGAGTCAAGGAATTAGCTTTTCGCCTAGATGGTGTATTCTTTCTAGATGAATATCATCCTGATTATCCCATTTATTTTGTTGAAGTACAATTTCAAAAAGATGATGTTTTCTATTGGCGATTTATCACAGAAATCTTTATTTATTTGAACCAGTATAAACCCTCACATCCTTGTCATGCCATAGTTATCTGGACAAACATACCTTAGATGAAGGTTTACCATTAGCTTATCAAGAATTATTGGTCAGTCAAAATATTCACACGATATACTTGGATCAACTCAACCAAGAGTCTAGCAACTCTCTGGGTTTAGGGATTATCAAATTCAGGAGCAGAAGCAACTGAAACAGTAGAGTCCTTAATTAACCAAGCAAAACAGGAAGTTACTGATGAAGTGAATTCAACAGAAACTCCTAGAATTAATTAAAAAACTGATCGTTTATAAATTTCCTCAAAAAAGCCGTCAGGAGTTAGAAAAAAAGTTCAACTTAACTGAATGGAGACAAACAAAATTCTATCAGGAAGCAAAAGTAGAGGCTGAAGAAGAAGGAAAGTTAAAAACTGTGCCTTTGTTATTAACACTAGGATTAAATCTCAAACAAATTGCCCAATAGTTAGAAATAAATATTGATAAATTTCGTCAATTGACAGCGAATCAGAATAATTAATTGTCTTGAGTGCTCGCCTCCAGAACTGGGCTTCCAAATTCCATGATTCCCGGTGCTCGCTAAACAATTTAAGCTGAACATTCATCTAGTAACCTTCTGATTTGAATTTGGTGCAAGCGTGGTCCGATAACTGATATTACAGTGAATTCAAGATTACCATAGTGGAATATTTCGCCTTTAGCGGGGATTTTTTGCCACTGGTAGAGTACAAATCCTCCTAATGTTTGATATTCTCGTATCAGAGGTAAATTGAGATGTAAGACCTCATTGAGTTCTTCCAGATTCACTTGTGCTTGTACTAAAAATGTTTGCTTATCTAACATTTGAATTAGTAAGTCATCACTAATTCCTGGTTCACCGGCATTACCGATAATTTCTGCAATTACATCTTGAATTGTAACTAATCCCACAGTACCACCAAATTCATTCACCACAATCACCATAGCTGGTTTTTCTTGCTGCATCATTGGCAAAAGTTCACTCAAAAGAGTTTGTTCTGGAACAAAGCGAGGAGAACGCATCCAAGGTTGAATTTGTGTTTCTAAATTCAGTTTTCCAGTAGCTAAAGGTCTTGCTAAATCTTGAAAATAAACAATACCGCAAATATCGTCTAAAGATTCACCAATAATGGGATAACGGGAATGCCCTGTTAAGATCATTTCTTGTAGTAAGGTGTGGAAACTAGCATCTTCTGGTAAAGCGATAATGCTAGTACGGGGAATCATGACATCTTCAGCGGTTATATCCCCAAATTCAAAAACATTATTGAGTAATTCTCGCTCTGATAACTCTAAACCGGTAGATTCTCGTTCTGTTGAGATAATTAATTGCAATTCTTCCGGAGTTACAGGAGGTCGCCAGCTCTGACCAGTGTATTCAATCCCAAATAATCTTAATAGGTAGCGTGTGGATTGGTTGAGAATCCAAATCACAGGACTGAAAAAACGAACAATAGCTTTGACAGAAGGACCCAAAAACCTTGCCAGTTTTTCTGAATACAACATAGCTACTGATTTAGGAAACAATTCTCCTAAAACAATTTGTAAATAAGCAATTAAAAAAAAGGTGATGGGAACTGAGAGAGAATGTGCCAGAACGTTACTTAAACTGATGGGTACAGTCCAGGATTTTAACCATTCTTCCATCAGCACAACAATTGTACTTTCTCCAATCCAACCTAGTGCCAAACTAGATAGGGTAATACCTAATTGAGCCGTAGATAGCAACCTGTCAATACTACGTTGTAACATTTCCACTGCGATCGCAGGTATATCACCAGCCTGAACCAGCTGATGAATCCGAGTGCGCCGCACCGTTACCATTGAAAATTCCGCCGTGACAAAAAAGGCATTAATTGCAATCAGCAATAGCACTGACAACAATCGTAACCCCACATCTGTCCAAATTAACTGAGGAAAACCACTCACCGCTAACGCTCGTGTAAAACTTACGCCGATACTAAAACGCTAACAATAGCATTTCTATTTTTCCACAGGAATATCGGACACCTGTAATTTTAGTTTTTGAGCAGGATAATCCGTTAGCGCCAAGGAGATGTTACCCACATCATCAAGTAAAGCAGTAGGAATGCTCACTGTACCCGTAAATGTCGAACTCTTGCCAGGTAATTCTGCGGGTAACCCTTCCGTAATGGCGCTCAATGTTCTACCTTTATCATCTGTGACATCTAAAAAACTATATAAAAACCTCACAGAATCAGCGCCTTGGTTTTGCATTTTCACTTTTAGTAATAAATCACCACCAGAGTAGCGAGCCGATTGTACAGATAACATTACCCCCTCACTCTCAGCCACAACCGGGAATCCAGGTTGCAGTTTTTCTTCCGTCACTTCTTGAGGCTTGTCCTCAGTTTTGGGCTTCCGGGTTTTTATTTCTTCATCTTCTTCCAGTTTTCTGATCTTTTTATCATTTTTCTTATCATCCATCCGCGATTTGACAGTTTTCAGAATATCCTCTTCCTTTAATAAGGTGATTCCCCCTGCAAGCTGCTGAGAGTTATTAGTCTTACCGCTGGCAAATTTACTTGCAGGACGACCATCTGGTGAGGTGACACCCTTGAGAGCAGAACTTCCCATCGAAAACCCCAAAAATGCGCTCACAGAACCTGCTCCCAACATTAGGGTCAACAAAATCAAGGTCAGAACTACAGTGGAATTTATTTTCATCGTTGACAAGCTATAACAAACTAACAATATTTTATTTACAACTATTAACAAAGCAAACGGAAGGAGGCAGTTGTTCAACCCTTCAACAAGCTCAGGGGATCCCAGGCTGACCAAGTAGGTAGGAAACAGAGATTTTTGTGTACTTGATTTTTCCCCTATACCCCACACCCTAGAGTTTTCAATCAGATTCTACAACCTGATCAAATTTTTTTAATTTTGCCACGGTTGTAAAATCATGCTACAGTTATAGACGTGCATTTGTCTAAAAGTCAATAATCATTGACTCAAGCTTAAATAATAACAAAGAGTTAGCATTTAGGCTTATGTAGACAAAACTAAAATCTAGTACAACAAGCGCCTTTGGCCGATTGGGGAGGCAACGAACTCATAATTCGTCTTCAGGCTGGTTCGATTCCAGCAGGGCGCATTTTAGAATTATCTAGTTGTAATCACAGTTTCGTATTGGGAGAACCGTAGTTACTTAACTATCTACTTTCTCTCAGTACAAATAATTGTATCCCTAGAACGACTACTTAGGGGTAATTAGTTGGTTGACATAAAATTGTTGACATAAAATTATTGCATATTATTTTTTAATATAATTAAATTGAGACTTTCGAACCATGAAAACGATATCTCCAACAGGTGTAGTATTCATCACTACAGGAACGCTAACAGGTGCGAGGATATCTTCCACAGTTGGAGGTATGGGAATAGCAGGAAGCTTTGGTGCAGTAGGAATAGGTGCAAATTATATCACTGCGGCGGGTGCGGTTATAGGTGCTGCTATATACGGTGCATTTACATGAATAGCAACAGGTGACACAGCCGCTTTTAGCATAATGGTAATAGGTGCCATCGGTGGTTTTGGTTTTTCTAATATTGTTGGTGGAATAGGATTTGTAGCGCCTAAAATTGGGTTAGCTTATGGTATTGGTGCAGTACCAATGACGGGAATAGGTGCAGTTTTAGGACTTGCTGCTTATGGTATCTATCGTCAAAGTGTTAGATGATTCAGAATTTACAGAAACTCCCATGCAAGTTTTTGAACGAATATAAGCCAAAGTTTTAGAAATGGACTATTACAGCGCCGCATTAATAGAGTTATCTGGTGAGAATATTAATCAAAAATTTGCAGCTTTGGAAATTGAGGATGATTTAGAAACACTTAAAGCTAAACTAAATAGTAGCTCTCCCCAAGTTGAAATAACAACCGTTTCTATCACCAACCAATTACCCCACAAGTGGCAATGTGTAAAAATCCTCAAAGGACATTTTGGGGCAGTGAATGCAGTAGCTATTCATCCTGATGGTGGAATTTCAATTAGTGGTAGCGATGATAGACAAGTCAATTTGTGGAACTTGAAAACTGGAAAATCTCTATCTACCTATATATTCTCTCTGGACAAGCTGAAGCACTTTTATCTGTGGGTATTAGTCCCGATGGAAAGTAGATAATTAGCGGTAGTGTAGATCGAAAAATCAGCAGTTGCCAATTGGATAAAAAAAATTTCACCGCACATTCTATTATTTAAATTCTCCCTACAATCACAACGGTTTTGTCAATACAATTGCTTATAGTTCAGACGGTAAAATTATTGCTAGTGGGAAGTACAGATAAAACTATTAGAATTTGTGGACCATATACCGGACAATAAAAACGCATTTTCAACGGGCATAGTGATGCGGTGTTAGCAGTTGTTATAAGTCCCAATAGTACAACTTCACTTAGTGGAACTACTGGTACAACCATCAGAATTTGGGATTTACAACCCACATTCGGCACCCTAAACTGCCACAGAGAGAAATTACGGAGAGAAAAAATCCAAGGGAGCATAAAAACAAACATATACAGTGAAAAAAGGCATTGGAGAAACAGTAAAGCACCAAAAATAGCATCAAAAGCTATTCTCAATAAGGAGCAATAAGAAAGAACACCGCCCAGAGGAGTCAACAGATAAATGAAGATATTCAAGAGATAAATCATAACTTAGAATAATAGATCGAAGTAAACAAAGAAATTATAGTAAAATAGAGCTAGGAATCAAAGACATTAGGTTATTTCCTGATAGAAATTAAATTAATAGAGAGAAAAATTAGGTAAGTACTTGATAGTAGGGAAAACAATGATATGGTAAAACATTCATAATGAAATCTCTCTCTTAAGTCCAGTAACAGATGTGTTTTTCTTGGTTAAGTGTAACTAAATGAATAGACTGAAAGCATGGAAAAATCCAGCGTAAAGTGGGGCGGTCAGTTGGTTTGCCCAATTGATTTTTTACTCTTGATTTAGACTCTCTCACAGCGGTTCTAATTTGTCGTTGCCCTAAAGTATAAACCAGCAGACATAAACCCATCATCATTCCCAGGGACTCTATTCTCTCTGGACTTTTTAGGAAAATACTATCTCCAAAAAATAAACGCCCTGCCCTCAGAAATTCTGTATTAATTTTACTTTAATTCTGGGAGACTGTAGCTGATATTTCAGAGGATATCTCTCCTGAACTATCTTTTTTCTTAGATTTGATTTGAGTAACTTTACTCTGGTTAATTTGGTGATATTTGAATTGTTTGAATAGTTTAAATAACCCCTTTATAGCATCAGCTTCACAAGCAAATTTTTCTGGTGATAACTTTTTAAAATCTTGCACAGCTTTTGATTGTGCCTTGGTAATTTTTTGTGAGATTTTACCCAGGTCTGAATTCTCTTCTTTCTTGACTTTGCAATACTAACCATCTTTGTTCTATTCCTGGATAATTTACTGTTTTTGAAGCTAGTTTATATCCGGGTAAGTTACTATCAACAAATTCTGGTTCTGGTAATGTTGATATTAATGATTGTGCTGATTTTACGCTTAATGGCACTGGACATAACCAGCTTAAATATGACATCATTTCCAGATTTGATTCTGTATATAAGGCCCAGTCTGCTACTATGACACTGTTAACTTTTAATTGTTTTTGGCACTCTACTGCTATTTTACCAAAGCATGATGAATCTGCTTGGTTTCCCGATGCTAGTTATAAAAATATATATTGGTATGTCTCCATCTCCTGAACATATCATTTCTATGATGAACTGTTTTAACTCCGGTCTATGGTCACCAGAATAACCGTAGGTGATGGTTATTTCATTTAGTGATTTTACTGCTAATTCTTCTAGTTCTTGATTGTTTCCTACTTTTTTACAAAACTTTATTCTCTCACTCTATTGCCATTTTAATCATCCTTGTTCTCATTAAGCCTTTTCTTCCTTGAAGGAGCTTTAGTTCCTGTGTACTACTATCTGTGACAGTTAGGGTGCGGAAGGTGGGTTACAAACTGGTCAGCAGCAGTTTATTCTCACTCAACATTTAGCAGCGGTAAACACACTAGCTATTACTCCAAATAATCAAATTTTGATTATTTGGAGTAGGTACAATACTATTAGAATATGGAATTTACAAACTGGATAATGAATCCGCACTTTAACAGGAGATTTAACAGCAATTTCACCTGTTGCTACTCACCTAGATGGTAAAACTCCTGCTAGTAGCAGCCAAGACGGGATTATCAAAGTTTGGAATTTATAAACTAGCGAGATTTTAGAAACTTTTTCTGGTTTTAGTCCTCTAGCTTTTAGTGCAGATGGGAAGACTTTGGTTATTGCGGGTAAAAATCGGAGAATCAAAATTTAGCGACATCTAGAAAACACCGGATATTTAAATTTAACAGGAGAATAGTGGGAAATATTAGGAGTTGATAAAAATGCTTCAAGCTCTTAAACTTGCCTATCGGCGATTAGCAAGATTGTATCATCCTGATATGAACAATTCAGAAAGAGCTAAAGCTGCAATGCAAGTTGTTAATCTAACTTATCAGAATTTTCAGACGTTTGTGAATGTTCAAAAATAAATCGGCATTTAATATATAATTTTGTGTAACTAGTTACATAATTTTTTTTTCGTAGAAACGTTTTATAAAATGTGTTGCAAAAGGATTGATGTAGGGAGAATTGATACGACACAAGAACTAGCTAATTTTGGCTTTTTTCAGGTCTAGTCAGCTTTAAGGATAATAACAAAAGCAATAGTATTGCTCTTAAATACTTTGTTTATAGGGAATTTTCTCATAAATCTAGTTATTTAATAGCTTATTTGCTCATTAGGGTAGAATATATTTTTTTTTAGAAAAATACCTCTTGCAAAACGGTAAAGAAAAATTACAGCCTTTTCCTGAATTCTGCAAAAATTTTAATGTTGATATCCTAAATCTTTTAAGTATCTATATTGCATATTGCGAAAAAACGTTATAAATTGTTAATTTATAGGGGAATAATTTAATTAGCAGTTTGAAACAGTGAGTCCTAGTCAATTCAATATACTTCAATGGGTATAAACCTTACACAAACCTGAAACAGCAATGGGGATACGTTTTGTTTAGTACAGCAAAGCCCCAATAAAAAATTTGGGGCTTTGCTGGATATAAAAATGTATCCTTCTTTAACTGTTTTGAGGTTAATTTCTATGGTTAGCTGTGAATAAACACAACACTGGAATTGAGTAAAAAATAAATAATAGGAAGCTAATTAATTATCAATTAATTTGCTAATCTGCAACAGTTCTAGTTGTTAAGATTTGAGTATTACTATATTTAGTATTTTCAAGTTCAGACCTGTAATACTGATAATAGCAAAGGCAAATAACAAATAAAGGCGTATCTACTCTACCACCAAGTTACTATCTAAATGGAGTCATTCTGGCGATGCAACTAAATGAATTAAGCGCAACTGAAAATATAGAAAAAGAGGCATGGCAAGCACTAGAAAATTCCATCCTCTACTACAAAGGTCGTCCCATTGGGACTTTAGCAGCTTATGATCCATCTGTAGAGGCTTTGAATTATGACCAGTGTTTTATTAGAGATTTTATTTCTTCTGCATTGATTTTTCTCATTAAAGGGAGGACAGATATTGTTAGAAATTTCCTAGAGGAAACCTTGAATTTACAGCCTAAAGAAAAGGCTTTGGATGCTTATAAACCCGGTAGAGGGCTAATTCCAGCCAGTTTTAAAGTGGTATCTATCAATGGCGAAGAACATTTAGAAGCTGATTTTGGTGAACATGCGATCGCCAGAGTTACACCAGTTGATTCTTGTTTATGGTGGCTGATTTTATTACGTGCTTATGTAGTCGCTACAAATGATTATTCACTAGCATATCAGCCTGAATTCCAAACAGGAATTAGGTTAATTATGGATATATGTTTGGCAAATCGTTTTGATATGTACCCGACGCTATTAGTTCCTGATGGCGCGTGTATGATAGATAGACGTATGGGGATTTATGGACATCCTCTAGAAATTCAAGTTCTATTTTTCGCTGCATTGCGTGTAGCCAGAGAACTATTAATTTGTCAAGGAAATCAAGATATAGTTGAGGCAATTGATAACAGATTACCCCTATTATGTGGTCATATTCGTCAGTATTATTGGATAGATATTAATCGCTTGAATGCTATTTATCGCTTTAAAAGCGAAGAATACGGTAAAACTGCTGTCAATCTTTTCAATATTTATGCAGATTCTTTGCCTTATTATGAATTGGACAAATGGCTACCAAAAATAGGTGGTTATTTTGCTGGAAATGTCGGACCATCACAATTAGATACTCGTTTCTTCACTCTCGGAAACTTGATGGCAGTGATTTGTGATTTGTCTAGTGAAGAACAGTCCCAAGCAATTATTAATCTCATCGAAAAACGATGGGAAGATTTAGTAGCAGATATGCCTATGAAAATCTGTTATCCTGCCTTACAAGGTGAAGAATATAGAGTTGTGACAGGATGTGATCCAAAAAACATACCTTGGTCATATCATAATGCTGGTAGCTGGCCTGTTTTAATGTGGATGTTAGCAGCAGCAGCAGTGAAAACCAAGAAACCATATTTGGCTGAAAAAGCTATTAAAATTGCTAAAGTCAGACTAAGTGAAGATCAATGGCCTGAATATTACGATGGTAAGAAAGGTAGATTAATTGGTAAACAAGCTAGAAAATATCAAACCTGGACAATTGCAGGGTATTTATTAGCGCAAGAACTAATAGATAATCCTGATTATTTACCATTAATTAGTTTTGATAAATTACCGCTAGAAACAATTTCTAGAGCCTGTGAATTTGAAGTTACTGGTTTAGATCCTTATATGAATCTGTAAACTACACGCTCTGACCTGACGGTTCTATGTGACATTCTGTAAGCACGGGGGAGTTCCGCAACTTAGACTTTCGTCCGAGTTTTGATTTTACCTCCCCTGCTACAGTGGAGACTGCTGAACCTTTATCTTTAATTTGAAATTAATAAATACAAGCTCTGCTACTTCCACCAGTACCATAATATCTCCCTGTTTTCGTGCCATTTATTTCAGTGATAAAATACAGGGACTAATTTTATAGTTCTCTTTAAAAGAGTTATTTATTAGTGGCTCTTAAAAAAGAATTTTATTGATTTATAAAACAATATTTGATGGTATTCTAAGTACTCTTTCATCTGTTGATTTTCTGATTTACATTATTTGTGATTAAGATTAATAATAATTTTTTTTTAATTTTAAATTACTGCCATAGTGTGTTACACTTGACAAGACTCAATGCGAGAAAGAATTCTACATAAGCAAACCCAACAAACACCAAGTAAAGGTAAGGTTTATAGTTTATCAACAACTTGTTAATATTTCCGTGTTAGCAGTTTTATTAATATGTTTAATATCCCGTTCCTTTTTGCATATATTATATTATGACTAATCCCCGCCAACTTGCCTTTATTGCCCTCAAAGAAGTACATAAAGGGGCTTATGCTGATGTAGCTCTAGACCGTGTGCTACAAAAGTTTAAATTACCCGACAATGATCGTCGTTTAATGACAGAATTAGTCTATGGTAGTGTTAGAAGACAACGCACTCTAGATACTCTAATTGATAAATTAGCTACAAAGAAGGCACACCAACAACCACCAGAACTTCGTACTATTTTACATCTCGGTTTTTATCAATTGCGTTATCAAGAAAAGATCCCTGTTTCTGCTGCTGTGAATACCACAGTTGAACTAGCAAAGGAAAATGGCTTTTCTAGTTTAACTGGTTTTGTGAATGGTTTGTTACGTCAATATCTACGTCTTATAGAAAGTTCATCAGAACCATTAAAGTTACCAGAAAATCCGGTAGAGAGATTGGGAATTTTACACAGTTTTCCTGATTGGATAATTGAGGTGTGGTTAGAACAATTGGGTCTTAAAGAAACAGAAAGACTCTGTGCATGGATGAATAAAACCCCAACTATTGATTTACGGGTAAATATCCTTCGCAGTTCCCTGGAAAAAGTGGAATCAGCTTTTAAATCTGCTGGTGTTTTAGTTAGACCTATTCCCTATTTACCTCAAGGTTTAAGATTAATTAGTAGTACCGGGCCAATTAAAAATTTACCTGGTTTCCGAGAAGGTTGGTGGACTGTTCAAGATAGTAGCGCCCAATTAGTTAGTCATTTGCTTGACCCAAAACCGGGCAATGTGGTGATTGATGTTTGTGCGGCTCCAGGGGGAAAAACCACCCATATTGGTGAGTTAATGGGAGATAAAGGTAAAATCTGGGCTTGTGATCAAACTGCTTCCCGGTTACGTAGACTCAAGGAAAATGTCCAACGTCTACATTTAGAATCTATCGAAATCTGTACAGGGGATAGCCGCAATTTGACCCAATTTAACAACATTGCTGATTGTGTATTATTAGATGCACCTTGTTCCGGTTTAGGAACTATGCACCGCCATGCTGATGCACGTTGGCGACAAACACCGTCTTCTGTTCAAGAACTCTCCCAACTACAGAAAGAACTGATATCACATACAGCTAATTTTATCAAGGTTGGAGGGGTTTTAGTTTATGCCACTTGTACACTCCATCCCATGGAGAATGAAGAGGTAATTTCTCAATTTTTAGCTGTAAATCCCCATTGGCAAATTGAATCTCCTGGCTCGGATTTAGTTGATATTGCTTCTCCAGGGTGGTTAAAAGTCTGGCCTCATCAACGGGATATGGATGGTTTTTTCATGGTGCGCTTAAGAAAAACCAAGGATTCCGAGTGAATACTGCTAAGGACTGTACCATTTGATGAAAGCCCGAATCTACTAGAGGAGGCGGTAATGGTTAATCATTCCCATGTAAAAAACTTAGTTAAGATTCTGATCGGAGCCGCTTGGATTGATGGTAGAATCCAGCCTGAAGAACGGCAATATTTGAGGGAAATAGCCCAGGCTAAAGGCTTGGCTAATGATCCAGAGATTAAGCCTTGGTTATATGAATTAGTACCAGTAAAGCCAAATCGATGTTATGAATGGGTGAAGGACTATTTAGGCGATCGCCCTAGCCTGGAAGATTACGAAAATTTAATAGAAGCTATCAGTGGCTTAATTTACAGTGATGGTGAAGTAGCAATTGAAGAAGCAAGATTGCTGACTACATTGGAGGAGTTGAGCAAATCTCATGAATCAATCCAACCAGGTCATGTAACCTTGCTTAGACAAATTCAAAAACTGTACCGTCGTTGGGTTGATGTGCAGAATTAGGGGACTGGGGACTGGGGGATGAGAGAGATGGGGGAGAATAATGTATTATCTCCTTCCTTCTTCCTTCTTCCTTTTTCCCTCTTCCCCCTGAATTCCTATTAGTCTTTATCAACCTTGGGTACAAAGTCAGGGCGTTCTTTGCTTTCCCAACCGGGTGGACGTTTTGAGTTGTACCAAGCTATTGAACCGATGGTGACAGCAGCAATAAAACCAACTACATACACCAATGTAAAAGCTAATGGAAAATGTGGGCTTGCGGCGACTGGCGCTGCTGTTTCTAGTAAAAATTGCACGAGTATATTCTCCGACTTCATTTTACACTTCTTAACAAAGTATAAAACGGGCTTGTCACCTACATCTCTCATAGGTTGGAAATACTTGATCTTTGAGAGGGAAAAAGTAGTATGGCTAAAGTCATGCTATGTCTACAACTCCCCTAAAGGATACGCTATCAGGAGAAATAAGTTATTTCCCCTACACCCTTACATCCCTACACCCAATTACTCTGATGAAGAAGATGAAGAAGAACCTGGTTTTAGTCGCTCGCGCCAAGAAGGTTGAGATGGAGAAGAATTGGCAGGACTATTACTTCTACCAGAGGAAGAACCTGAAGAGTTAGATTCTTGACCTTGGTTGCGCCGTCCAGAAGAAGAGCTACTACTTGAGCTTTCATCTCTGCGCTGTCTTTTGGAGATTGTATCTTCTTCTTGTTGTTTGTATCGCCGTCTGCGTCTTGGGGTATAGTCTGATTGCTGCTCTACTTCACTATTAGTTTTTCTGTGTCTGCGTCTTCTTGATGAATCATCATTTTTGGTGTTATCTTCATCGGATTTTTCATCATTATCAGCAGAAATAGAACTATGAACAATTTTGTTTGGTTTGATAGGCTGAGCTTTAATTGTGCCTTTGCGATTTTCTAATTTAGGTCGTTCAGGAAACTTTTCTACTGGCATTCCCTCAATCGCTTTTTCCATAAATTTATGCCAGGTATAAGCGGCGCTACTACTGCTACCATAAGTCGGGCGATTGTTATCGTTACCTAGCCAAACTCCTGTTACTACTTGGGGAATATAGCCAATAAACCACAAATCACGGGCTTCATCTGATGTCCCGGTTTTTCCTGCTACCTGTCTATCATTTAATTGGGCTGCAGCACCAGTTCCGTTATTGACTACGTTGCGTAGCATCCAGGTCATAATGGCTGTGCTATCAGCATCTAAAGCTCGCTTGGGTTGAAAATTAGCAGACCAGATTACTTTACCTTGACGGTTGAGGATACGACGAATACCGTGTACTTCTGTATGTAAGCCTTGTGTGGCAAATGAACCGTAAGCACTAGTTAATTCTAGGAGATTGACTTCATTGGAGCCAAGAGCTAAAGAGTAGGTCGGCTTGAGTTCTGATTTAATCCCGAGATCTTTGGCTAATTTAATAGTTGGTTCATATCCCACATCTATTAATATTTGCACTGCAATTGTGTTAATAGAACGGGTGAGAGCATCTCTCATATTCATCCAACCGTAGAATTTTTCACTGTAGTTTTTTGGTTCATAACCATCTACTACTAATGGTGCATCTAGATAGCTGTCATAGGGACTCTTACCTGTTGCGATCGCTGTAGCATAGACAAATCCCTTAAATGTCGATCCTGGTTGGCGCTGTGCTTGAGTGACACGATTAAACTGATTTTTGCTAAAATCTTTACCACCTACCATTGCTTGGATTTCACCATGGCGAGGATCGATCGATACTAAAGCTGCTTCCTTAAAATTTTCCCATCTGCCTTGATGTTTTAGAGTTTTAGCAATTGCTGCTTCTGCCGCCTTTTGCCAAGTCGGGTTTAAGCTGGTTTCTACAACTAACCCTCCTGCTGCTAACACATCAGGCGAAACATATTTTGGTAATTCTTGTTGAACGTAGGTACTAAAGTAAGGGAACTCGACTTGAAAGCGTCTGGGTAAATTGCTTTTAACTGTGAGTGCTTCTTGGGATGCAAGTTGCCTTTCTTCTGGCCTAATTACTCCGTCTTCTTGCATCCTCTGTAGCACCATATTTCGCCTTTCTAGGGCTGCTTCTGGATTCTTGTCTGGGGCATAAACATTAGGCGCAGGAGCCAGTCCGGCGATGGTGGCCATTTCTGATAAGGTTAGTTGATCCACTGATTTACTAAAGTAAACCCAGGCCGCATCTCCTACACCATAAGCACCCGAACCCAGATAAACCAGATTGAGATAACGTTCTAAAATCTCGTCTTTGGTGAGTTCTTGCTCCATTCTCTGCGCCAGACGAACTTCCTTGAGTTTGCGCCAGATTGTCCGTTCTTGGGTGAGGAAAAGGATTCGTGCTACCTGTTGGGTGATGGTACTACCACCTTCGACCACATTTTGCGATCGCAAATTATTTATAACTGCTCTGAGAATACCCTGAGTATCCACACCACTGTGTTGTAGAAATCTACGGTCTTCTGAAGCGATAAAAGCTTTTTGGAAGTCATCTGGAATTTGTTCTAGCTTTAGCTGTTCTCTCGTCACTTCTCCTTGCTGCTGGAGAACAGTACCATCACCAGCTTTAATAGTTAGTGTTTGCTCCCGCACAACCGCATTGAGTTCAGATTTATCTGGCAAAGAACTATCTATGGCACCAATACCATAACTAATAGCAATTATCCCACCACCTAAACCTAAGCCCGTCCAAAACCAAACCCGACGATAAAAAGGTTTATCGCTCCTACCAATTCTAGCAACCATCCCAGATGATAAACTCGACATCTGGCTCAGTAAATGCTTCGCCTTTACCAGCATTGTCGGTAGTAAGTTTTCATGTGTGCATTCCTCGTCTTTTTAATGATTCCCAAGAGGCAAGAGCAGTTTCTCCTCATCAGAGCTACTTAAGATTTATTAATTTTTCTCTCAATAAGTTATAGCCACCTAACTGCCTTGTACGAATGCCAGGTTGGGGCAATAACTTCGTGCTAGTATAATAGCCCATAAATAATCAAGTTAATTCAGTACCAAACCTTGTTATTACCAAAACTGTTAATTAAAGTGGGTTCTGCAAATTCTTAAATAATTTTTGGGGCATCAAAACCATTGGAAACCACTACAAACGATGAAGCAGGATTGATCCCTATCGAGATAGAGAAAAGATTACCCATAGCTGATGTCTCTAACAAATCGGCGCGAAGTGCGATCGCTCTCGGCAGTAATATGGGTGATCCCCAAGTAATTTTAGCAGCGGCTCTAGAGACTTTAGCCCAAACTCCTGGTATTATTCTCGAAGGCAAATCCAGTTTGTATCAAACTAAAGCCATAGGTCCACCTCAGCCAGATTATTTAAATGGCTGTGCCATACTGCGAGTAGCAATGCTACCTCAAGCATTGTTAGCCACATTGTTAACTATTGAAAATAAATTTGGGCGTGTGCGTCAGGAACATTGGGGACCGCGAACCCTAGATTTGGATTTGTTGTTATATGATGACTTAATCTTGAATGAGCCAAATCTTCAAATCCCCCATCCCCGGATGCATAAACGAGCTTTTGTATTAGTCCCATTGGCTGAAATTGCCCCAACTTGGATAGAGCCAGTATCTGAGCAGACAATTCAGAATATGCTGCCAGAGGTTGACTGTTCTGATGTACATTTAGTTAAGGTAAATAACTAGTACTGTGCGGCGTAAATAAATCAACCATTCCAAATATCTGAAAAGCTCAGTCCGTATACATTTTGAATTTTGTTAGTGTAGGGTCTCCGAAGGAGATATTTTCTTAGGGTAGCTCTTCTGAAAGAAGCATTTTGAATTCACGGTGGTACTACTCAATAATTTGCTAACTATCAATAACTAATGCTACGATTTGCCCATGGCATATATACCACTCAGAAAAGCGGTCGAGTTTCTGGGATTGCACCGAAATAATTTGAGGAGATATGCAGATAAGGTTAAAATCAAAAGCATCAGAAATCCAGTACGGCAAAGGTTGTAATAATTGAATCGCCTCTGACGTAAGATTCAATTATTACAACCTTTATTACCACTATTTGTTACTGCTGAGTCAGTTCCTCAAAGCAGCGAGATGACCTGGATAGACAAATCGCCTATATGCAGTCCCTCTACCCAGACGCAGAAATCATTAAAGACATCGGCTCAGGACTCAACTTTAAACGAAAATGATTGCAGTCCTTACTGGACAGGCTTCTGCGAGTAGATAAGTTCAAGCTTATTGTTGCCTGTCGTGACAGACTCGCAAGATTTGGATTTGAACTCCTACAGTACATGATTGAATAAAACGGTACACAAATCGTGGTTCTCGAGAAAACTGTACACTACCCTCAATCAGAACTCACACAGGATTTACTCTCAATGCTTCACCTCTTTTCCTTACGAATGCAGGGACTCAGAAAATACTCTAAAAAAATCAAAGAAGATTTATCTAAAACTGACTCCTACCCCAAGGTAGAAGGTTAAATATTGGTTTGATGCTGCCAGATTTGCCTATAATGAGACAATTCATTATAGGCAACAACCAGGAAGAAAAGCGAATTGGAAAGAGATAGAAACTGGTATTATTCAACACCTACCTGACTGGGATTAATCAACGGCTGTTAGAATTTACCATCACTCAACCCAGAAAGACCCTGATTTCATCACACCACCCCGTATATATTCTGTGTATTTGCAGACAATAGAATTTTACTATGCCACTAGGTAGAGAATTACCACAGCTACTCAAGCAACGTTTGTTTCATAAAGGACGCAAGTTTGACTTTGAAGTTAATCGCTTGCGTTTACCTAATAAGTCTGAAGGAGAATGGGAGTGCATTCGTCATCCTGGTGGCGCTCTGGCTATTCCCGTCACCTCTGACGGTAAACTGATCCTTGTACGCCAATATCGTTTTGCAGTTCAGGGAAGATTGTTAGAATTCCCAGCCGGAACTGTAGAACCCAATGAAGAACCCTTGGAAACAGTGAAAAGGGAAATTGAAGAAGAAACAGGCTACCGCGCTCATAATTGGGATAAACTGGGAGAGTTTTTCTTGGCTCCTGGCTATTCCGATGAAATTCTTTATGCTTTTTTGGCTAGAGATTTGGAAAAGCTGGAAACACCTCCACAGCAGGAAGAAGATGAAGATATTGAAATAGTATTTTTCAGTCCTGAAGAACTAGAAACAGCCATTCGTGACGGACAACCTGTAGATGGTAAAACTATAGCCAGCTTTTTCCTAGCCCGTTCATTTTTAGTGAAATATTAATATGCTGCTTGAATTGGCTATTGGTGATGCCTACGGTGCTGGTTTTGAATATGCCAATGAGATGATATTTGCCAATGATTTGAGTCGATACATTAAACATCCCCGTCATCGACTCATCCCAGGCAGTTATACTGATGATACGCAGATGAGCATGGCCATTGCTGAAACTATTGTGTTCCAGGGATCCTGGGCACCAGAAGTTTTAGCAGAGAATTTTGTTAACGCCTTTAAACGTGATCCCAGAGAAGGCTACGCAAGTAGGTTTTACGATTTTTTAGTTAGCATCCAGTATGGGAAAGAGTTTCTAGCCAAGATTTATTCTGGTAGTGATAAGAGTGGTGCAGCAATGCGAGCAGCACCCATTGGCCTTTATTCTACACCTGAAAAGGTAGTTGCACTGATGTACCATTGTTTTATTTACCAGCTGGGAAACAAAAGCGCATTAGGCAAGTTTATTGAAAGTTATATGCCTGGCGGTTGCTCACAACCTTGGCAGGGTAAAGTCAAAACGGCAGCAAGGCGATTTTCTGAGGTCGGGCAAAAAGTAAGTGTGCCCTAGCTAAACCCAAAACAGGCATCGATAAAAATCATTTACCGTAGAATTATATTCTATATATACAAGTTGTCAATTTAACAATGAAAGGAAACAGTAAATTTTGGTTAACAGAAAATGCGGAAATTATGTTACATCTTCCTTGTCAATGGATAGCTGGAAGTTGGCATAATTTCCGTAATTCCATTTTTACTTCTTTTATCCATCTTCAAACTGTCTAATATTTTATCCCACATTCGGCACCATAAAGTGCCACAGAGAGGAATTACGGAGAGAAAAAATCTAAGGGAGCATAAAAACAAACATATGCAGTGAAAAAAGGCATTGGAGAAACAGTAAAGCACTAAAAATAGCATCAAAAGCTATTCTCAATAAGGAGCAATAAGAAAGAACACCGCCCAGAGGAGTCAACAGATAAATGA
>ERZ1034377.157-NODE-157-length-17956-cov-78.984283_pt1 | contig 17956 bp, 17 predicted proteins | sample MGYA00520584_ERZ1034377 | MGnify/ENA primary metagenome ERZ1034377 (study PRJEB33736, sample SAMEA104288464) | Azolla filiculoides | biome: Urban; feature: water surface; material: ditch water | place: Netherlands | collected 2014 ... | reverse complement strand
TCCATTCATTCATTGATCAAGCCCCAGGGGAACCTGGTAAACTTTTACCTTCCTTAGGCAATAGACCTTGATTATAATTTAGCTGAACCAAGGTTAGGTTTAGCACTGACACAACAAAAAGTCTGTGGTGGTTCTCTTTCTCTGGAGCTATTCCAACATACTGCCAATTTATTGACGGTTATACAAACTTGTCGCCGTCAAGCACTTTCTCTAATTGAGTTTTTTGACCAACCTATGAAAGCCATGGTTCACTCTGCTTTCCATACACCTTCTTTAATCCCTCTTCCTTACACCTGAATCCTTAGGGGCAAACTAAAACCTATGCAGAATCTTTTGGTGCATTAAAAAAGAAAGGTAAGAAAGATTAATGTTCACTTCTTGGGGTTGGGTTGCCCACCTTAACCCCTATTTTAAATTTCATCAAAGAAAATTCTAGTTTGGGTTGAGGAACGAAACGCAACAATGCCTCCAAAATCCTGGTTTTCCTTGCGTAAAATCAACCTAATTAGAGATATTTTAAAGGTTGAAAAAGGATTTTATTATGCCTCTATATCATTGTGAATTGACTCTACATGATAATGTTTTATCGCCAATCGGGAAATGGGAATTCTCTATGCAACTGGAAAATATTTACATAATTGGGGACTAAATTTTGCACTATTTTCTATTGATTACATTTCTCACCCGTATCGTATACAAGGAGAAAAGGCACAAAAGCCAACATATTTAGATACAAGTTATGAACGAAATCTTTTACATCTCAATAAATTTGGAATTTATGTATTTCCGGCTCAACCTATTACTTGGTCATATCAAATTAATACCTTTAAAGCTGTTCAAGTTAACTATTATATTATGGTAAATCAAAACAGTTTAGTGATAAAGGTGCGGATAGAAATTAACCAATTAATTATGGACGGGCTAAAGAATTAGCTGTTGGTAGTCAATATCGGACTTATATTATTGCTCCTGAATCTATCAAAATACCCCAGTGGATTGGATTGGCGAAATGGGCTGGTAAAGTTAAGGTTGAATTGATAAAAAGTCCTGAGTAAGCTTTACGAATTAAATCTGATAATTACAATTGTGTGCATCCTCTACATCCTTTAGATTTGCCCAAGGATTCTCGAATTATACTTTATAATATAATCCCATTGTGGTGCCTCCTATAAGTTTAATCACTCAGGCACAGTTACATGGCGAATATTTAGCCTCATAAAAGATGATTGGCAAGATTTTAAAGCCACATTAAGTGCAGAAAAATACCAACAATTACCCAACGAAATCAATTTACCAATAGGAGTATTTTATGGAGCAGGAAATAAATGTCGTTGCAACAGCATAGTTCTACTACATTGCATTCAATTGTCGTCGAACTTGCGGCTGTGGATGTGGGATATATTCCTCCTACTTTATCTCGTGCATTACACGCGCTGCTACTCAAATGGTTAACGGTAGGAAATCCATCTGTTGCAGAGTTTGTTCATACAAGTCAACATTCACCATTAGACCTGTCAGGAAAATCAACTTGGTGTCAAAAAAATGGTAGAAGGGAATTTTGAGGGTGTCCCAAAAGGAAAAATCCACTAAATTAACTATATTCAAGATAAATTAACTATATTCAAGAATATCTACATCGTACAAAAAAAATACTGGGAATAACTGACCATCAGTTTCAAGACTTGTTAGCCCAAGGTGAAATAAAGATAGGTATAAATCAGAAACGAGGAGGGGGCAAAGGGAAACTAGAGATCAAAGAACAGGTATGTCTATCCTTGTTCTCTTTGAGGAAAATGCCAACATTTGAGGTTTTAGGTTTGCATTTCGGTATATGGAAAACGGAAGCAAAGGACACGTTTCATTACTGCCTAGAGATATTAGGAAATGTTTTCTCTGCTAGTCTCCTTGAACAGGTAGAAAAACATGATAGCGATTATGCCATGGCGACTCAGAATAAAAGGCAGGAAACAAAGAGTTTTCCACCAAGGGTATTTTTGTTGAACAGGTCATTAGACTTGTAAAAATATTCCGGGTACCTCAACAAAGATTTCGCCTGAATTCCCCAATTTACTCACAAGTAATTCTTACTATTTGTGGTTTAGTCACATTAGGAATTGGTTCATTAGTTTTGCCCATTTCATAAGTGTTATGGATATGAGGTCAGTTATGAATTTGTCATCAACATCTTCATGGATAGGAACTATCCGTAACTATTCCCAACCCTGATTCTTTCCTTGGCTCTTTCCTAATCTTAACACTATGGAAAGCCAGACACAGACTCCTTTATAAATTTTCGGCGGTCTCTATTGCATTGTTAAAATGTAAAGTTTTGCTATTATTGGGAACATAACCAGGTATTTTTCCGGACGCGATCAATAATTCCTTGATGATACCAGTCCCCAGGTTTATGAGGTCAATCTTAAAATCCAATATCCTCGGAAGACCTTCTAAAGGTTAGTTTTGGACAGATTCAGTTAAACCTCAAAAATTAAACATATAATAAGTATATTTTCCACAATTTTTGCACAATGTTTGTCTAAATTAAAATTACAAGGTTGCTGAGTCGATCACAAAACCTCCCAACTATCCTACACAAAGACTATTGTGTAGCGTCTCTAAGAGAAAACCGCATTACTTTCTGCCTCCTTGCACTCAAAACCATATCAATAGGACTTACGCATTGACAAAGTAGCAAAATACTGTAGTGATAAAAAATGTGATCTACTTAGGAGGTATGGGAGAATTAGAGAAATAACCAAACCTTCTGCAGCAGAATGCAATCTGGAACATTACACTCTGTTGTTGCCATCAGAACCAAAGCATGAGGGATGTTGTAGATTGCCAGAGATATTGGAAAACGTTTCACATGACAGTGTGAATAAATTATTGCTCACAGAGACATAGGAACCGAAATATTTATTCGATACAGTAAGGAAAATCATAAATAGAGTAGGAGGGATTTTAACTGTAGATGACACATTAGTATAAAAACTGTATAGCGATCCAAAAAATGCAGAATTAATCAGTTATTTTTGGTCTGGGAAATATCATAAGAGCATCAAAGTAATAAATTCAATTACACTGTACTACAGTGATGTGTATGGAAATTCAGTACCAATAAACTACAGAATATACGAGAAGAAGGAGGGAAAGACGAAGAACGATTGTTGTCGGGAAATGCTCAAGGAAGTGATTGATTGCGGTGTAAAACCAAGAATAATTACAGGAGACAGTTGGTATTCAGGGGTAGAAAGCTGAAAATTTTTAAAAAACCAGAAATTTGGTTTTCTATTTGGGATCAAGAAAAATAGAACCGTATCAAATAAACTGGAAAAGTATTGTCTATTAAGGAGTTTAGAAATTCTTGATGAGGGTTTGATAATTCATTTGAGAGCATTTGGGTTGATCAAACTGTTTAGACAAGACTTCAAAAAAGAAGACTCTAGAGACTATATAGTGTATCTACCAGATCAAGAAGCTCTCAATCAAATCGCCAAAAGTGAATTTGTGAAAATTCATGATACTCATTGGGGGATTGAAAGTTTTCATAGAGCCATCAAAAAAGTATGTGGAATTTGTCGATTTATGGTTAGAGACAGCCAAGGAATTGAAACACAGATATTTTGTTCACTTCAAGCATTTGTTCGTTTAGAAACAATGCGCTCTGAAAACATAATTTCTAATTGGTATGAATTGCAAAGGAACTTATTCACTTTAGTTGTGCACAACTACATTGTGGAAAATATTACCAAGAATTTGGATAAAAGCTGGATTAGCAGGTTTTTCTCCTGATTTAGCACTAGTGCTAATCAAACCAGAAGAACTAAGAAAGCAAGTAAGTCCAGGTGTTTTCAAAAATTCTGAAGTATTAATTAATGGCAAAAGTACTCTGTGGGATTTAGCAGTCAAAATGAAACGGAATATTTTATCAATTACCCGTTTATTACTTCCTTATATTCATCCAGGCATAACTGCACTGGTATAAGTACCTGATTTACTTTTACCATTTAAAAAGGTCAACAACTACCAACTAATTAAAACAGCAACTAGTAACGTGAATGTTCCACTGATAGCTTGTATAGATGATAGTCCTTAAGTCTGCCAATTACTGGAAAAAATCATTATTGGCAATGGCATGAGATTTCTTAAAATAGAAGATTCTCTGCAAGCTTTACCTGTTCTGATTAAACATAAACCAGACTTGATTTTCTTAGACTTAATTATGCTTGGTATCAATGGTTACTAACTCTGCGCTAATTTACGGTTTACTCCTGCTTTTGCTAACACACCCCTGGCTATTTTAACAGGAAGTAATGGTGTTCTTGATAGAGCCAGAGCTAAAGCATTTGGTGCTATAGATCTTATCACCAAACCTGTATCTAGCGATAAAGTTTGGGGTGTAATAGAGAAATACTTAGGAACAGCACCGAAAAATGTAAACTTATCTAACTCCTGTATACTGCCTCTTCTCAACGAGCAATAATTATGTTCGTCTCATGAACAGTGATGTTAGGACTCACTGTGATCATAACGAGGTAAGGATACGGTAAATGTTGTGCCTAAGTTTTCTTGACTCTCCAGTGAAATATTTCCTTGATGAACTTCGACACATTTTTTCACAATTGCTAGTCCCAAACCTGTTCCCTTGATGTCACCCACATTATTGCAGCGATAAAAAGCTTCAAACAAATGTGATTGATTTTCTATCGGAATTCCCATCCCTTGATCACGTATTTGGAATATAGTAACATGATTCTGACATTCCAATACCAAATCAATTTTTGATCCAGATGGAGAATACTTAATAGCGTTAGAAAGTAAGTTTGTCAAGATACGCTGGAGTAATACTATATCCATTTCTGCCCCTGTGTTGTCAGAGCAACTAAAACAGATTTGATGTTGATTACCTAGACTGTATTGCAGAGTATCTATGAGTTCATAACAAAATTCTTCCAAGTTCACTGATACAGGGTGATATTGTATTTTTCCAGATTCTATACTACCAATGAGCAGTATTTCATCTAATAAGCAAAGTAGATGATCAACAGCATTATTAATTTTGGAAACATAACGGTTAATTATTTCCGGTGAGGGAAGTTTACTACCACATTCAAGTAATCCTGCAAAACCTTGGATACTGGTGAGTGGATTCCGAAAATCATGAGAAATCATAGATACGAACTCTGATTTCAGATGATTGAGTTCTTGTTCTTGTTCTAAAGCCTTGATGGCTTGAGTTTTTGCTTGTTGCAGTTCTATTTGCATCCGTCGTAAGCTGATGTGATTTTCAAGTCTAGCCAGCACTTCTTCTAATTGAAAAGGTTTGGTAATGTAGTCTATCCCTCCTATACGAAAGGCTTTGACTTTATCTATTGTTTCGCTGAGGGCGCTGAGGAAAATTACTGGAATGTCGCGAGTACGTGGATCAAGTTTTAACCGCTCACAAACTTCATAACCATTCATATTTGGCATATTAATATCTAAAAGAATAATATCTGGATGCTCCATCTCCACAGCCCTCAGTGCGATCGCACCACTGTTAGCACAACGTACCTCATACCCTTGTTCCTCCAACATACTGGAGAGTAAATGCAAATTATTGGGTGTATCATCAACAATTAAGATGTTAGCTTTATAGGAGTATGTCTGCAAATTATTCATAATTAAACTATAATTCAAAGTAGGATTAACAATCCCTCAATAGCATTTCCAAATTACCTAGTTAACTGGCTGATCAATACTTAACTATTCTGACAAAATTAAATTCTCAACTCCTGATTATATAAAAGTTTACAATAGCTAACTGCTAGTTTTTATATCATCTAATCACTTATTTAATCAGATTTGTTTCCATCTGATTCTTGATTGTACTGATGCGTTGGAGACCGTTACTAATTCTGATCAACAGTTCCTTCGGCACAATGGGCTTAGTTAAGTAGTCATCTGCACCTATAACAAATGCTTTTTGCAAGGTTTCTACATCCGTACAGCTACTCAAGAATAGGATTGGTAGCCAGTTCCAGTCATCATTTTGACCTACAGCCCGGCACAAATCTAAACCTTCAGTGCCACTAGGCATATAAATATCCAGAATTAGAAACTCTGGTTGGTTATATGGCACAGTTTCCCAGAAACGATCTGGATTAGTCAAATAAGTTAACTGCACACCCAAAGGTTCAAGTAATGTTTGCACGGTCAGCAAAATTTGTGGATCATCATCTACTGCTAGAACTTTGGCATTAATTTGTTCAGATTGGCTCAATTCTTCTAGTTTTTTACCAGTTAAATTAATTAACTCATTAGTATTAGTAGTTACTTCTAGGTCTTGACATAAATAGATCAGCAACTGCTCTATTTTTTGTTGATAACCTAGCGAAAAATGCGATTCTACGTGAAAACTAGATTCTAGTAAAACTTCTATTTGTCTAGCTAAAAAACTTCCTTGCTCAAATCCAAACATACCCAGAGACCCAGCAAGTTTATGGGCCTTCTGTATACCATCTTTGAGAAGTTCTGCATCAAATATGCCGAATACAAGAGACGAAATCACTTGTTCTAAAACAATTAGACCTTCAAAAGTTAAGTTTTTTGTGTGCTGCCAAATTTCTGTAATCGAAGCATCTGAATTTTCTTGTTTATCTGTATTAACATTACTGATATGAGTGGAATGATTGGATTTTTTTATAAAAGTAGGATTTATCCTGTATCCTTGTCCATAAACCGTTTCCAAAAAATTATCTGCACCAACTGCTTTTAAGTTGCGACGAATATTCGTAATATGGGATCTAACTGTCCATTCATTGGGTGGTTCAGCATCAAATGCCCATAGTTCATCAATAATATCTCTGCAACTGTAAATCCGTTTTTGGTTCCGGAGAAACAACTCCACTAATAGGTATTCTTTGCGACTCAACTGTAGCAGATGTTCTTGATAATTCACCTCATGTAAATTTGGGTCAAGGTGTAAATGACCACATACCAGTGTAGGATAAGGAGAGGAGCTTCCACGACGAGTCAAGGCAGGGACTCTAGCTGCCAATTCTTGGACATTAAACGGTTTGACAACATAATCATCTGCTCCCCTATCTAGCCCTTGCAGTTTATCAGTTGTGGTATCACAGGCAGTCAAAAGCATTACTAAAACAGGACTTTTTTGCTCTCTTAGACGACGACAAAAACTGATTCCATCTAGTTTTGGCAACATCACATCCAACAAAATTAGATCATACTGAAAGCCTTCTACTAGTTCCCAGGCAGCCTCACCATCTCTGGCTACATCTACAACATAGTTTTGCTGTACTAACAGCTTTGTTAAAACTTCTACTATAATTTCATCGTCATCTACTAGCAGAATCCTCATAGGCTTTTATTTTTTTTAATCTTTCCCTACTTTTAAGTTTTCTAACCTTTAGTCAAATTTTATAGCAATGAGATAGGATTTGATTATAAGTAATGTTACTGAAATTTCGGTTATTCACTGTTCTTGTAGAGTATGGAGTAGACAATCTTTCCCTGCACCCCACACGCCATACCCCATTTTCGTCCAGACCAGCTAAGTAGTTAGGAACAACTAAACATAATCATAATTAATATAGATAGATGATGAAAAATATTAATATTAGGTGATGAAAAATCAACGAGACTCAGATTCTCTTCTCTCCTGCCTTCTGCGTTATCCTAACGATAAATGTTCAAGCCCACTTACTTATACCAACAGCAAGGAAATTATCTATGACAACGAAAAAAGTATTAGTGATTGATGATGAAGATGATATCCGGGAGGTTGCTAAAATTACCCTGGAAATTATGACAGGATTAGATGTTATCTTGGCTCGCACAGCCATGGAAGGCATACACAAAGCCGAGACTGAACAGCCTGATGCAATTTTACTGGATGTGATGTTACCAGATATGGATGGGGTGATGACATTTGAGAAACTCCAGGCTAATCCAAACACAAAGGATATTCCTGTGATTCTCCTCACAGCAAAAGTTCAAGTATCAGATCAACAGCGTTTTGCTAACTTGGGGATTAAAGCCCTGATTGCCAAACCTTTTAAACCTGCTCAATTAGCTCAACAGTTGTTAGTATCTCTAGGATGGAATGATTTAAGTCTTCTCTAACTTTGACATTTCTCCACAAATTCTCCATAATTCAAACTTAAGATGACTAAACTATCAGCCAATTAAGTAACTGAAAAATTCACTAATTTACTTCTAAGCGAGAATATAAAGAGTATGAATATAATTCAATCCATCCATATTCCATCTAATCATGTTCCTCTCCCAAATCTCTCAGATCAAATAGGTGGAGATATAAGTCACGAGTTGCGTACCCCTTTGACCGTGATTCAGGTAGCCTTGGATATTTTAAGTTCTGGTAAGTTAGGTAATCTTTCTCAACAGGAATTAAGAATGGTAGATATTGCTACCAATAACGTAGACAGGCTAATGCGCCTTACCAATGCTATTGAGGGAGAACCAGAGGCTCAAACTACATTTTTATCTCGTGAAGCACTAGCTCAACTGCGATTAGAGAGAGATCTAAAAATGGCACTAATTCGCAATGACTTCACACTTTGCTACCAGCCGATTGTTTCTCTCAAACAGTATGAAATTTTAGGATTTGAAGTTTTGTTGCGCTGGCAACACCCAGAGTTAGGAACGATATCTCCTGAACAATTTATTCCTTTAGCAGAAAAAAGCAACTTAATTTGCGATATTGGTACATGGGTTTTGCAAACAGCTTGTCATCAATTGCGTACTTGGCAAGAGCAATTTCCTGATAACTATGATAATTTAAGGATCAGTGTTAATGTTTCCAGTAGACAGTTAGCCAACTGTGATTTAATTACACAAGTTGAGCAGATTTTGCAGGAAACGGGTTTAAAGTCTTGCAACTTAGTATTGGAAGTTACCGAGAGTGCGATGATGGAAAATGCTGTAACTGCCAAGAAAACATTGGAGAAGTTGCAAAGTCTGGGAGTGCTGGTATATATTGATGACTTTGGTACTGGTTATTCTTCATTGAGCCGACTTTGCGAACTACCCTTGAATGTATTAAAGATTGATCGTTCTTTTGTGCAGAAGTTAAATTCTCCGAGCGGCAACCAAGTAGTTCAAGCTATTACTAATTTAGCACATACTTTAGGATTAGAAGTGATTGCAGAGGGAGTGGAAACAGTTGAACAATTTTTAAAGCTACAATTGCTTGGTTGCAACCAGGGACAAGGATATTTCTTTGCTAAACCTTTAGAAAATAATGCAGTCACAAAATTGCTAATAATGAATAAATACTAGTACCACCGTAAATTGAAAATTCACAATAGAGCCTACAGCTTCCGTCAGGGATACAAAATTCAAAATATCTCCTTAGCAGACCCTACGCGAACAAAATTCAAAATGAATGTAGCCTAAGCTTTTCATAGATTTAACATGGGTGGTTTATTTCCACTGTAGTGTACTAGTACCACTGTAAAGTCAAAAACCAAAAATCAAAAAGCTTATTAATTAGGGTTTTCGTCTATTTTAAATGGTTGCTCTATTTACTCTGTGCTGTATTAGATAGCTAAAAATAATGACATTTCCTAAATAAGCTGAACATCTTTCGATTTTAAATACCCTGGGATCAAAGGTCAATATCCAGGTTTGTTTATTTTTTAGGTTCTTCGGTTCTTCTTATGGGAAGTCTGGTTCAAAGTCATTAAAAGCCTTATTATGTAGGCATTTCAATTAAAAAAAGGGCATAATTATTTATAGCCCTTGCCCCCTAAGGATTTTTTTATCATCAATTGTCAATTACCATAAAAACAACGCAAGAGCCATTTGTTACATAACAATAGGTCTAAACAATCAAACTCATGCTCACCAGCCCTGAAAAAACAAGATGAGCCAGCAGCAAACCTCGGAATTCTTAGCAAATATCTTGGTGGTTGATGATAATCCCGTCAATCTAGTTATATTATCCAAGGTACTTTCCAAGTATGGTTATAAAGTGCGATCTGCACCAGATGGTGAAATGGCATTAAAATCAGTTGAAGCTAAGTTGCCTGATCTCATTTTGCTGGATATTATGATGAGCGATATGAATGGCTATGAAGTCTGCAACAGGCTCAAAACAAATGAAAAAACCCGTGATATACCTGTAATTTTTATTAGTGCTCTAGAAGAGCCTTTAGATAAAGTAAAAGCATTTACTTTAGGTGGGGCTGATTATATTGCTAAACCGTTTCAAACTCAAGAAGTAATTGCCAGGGTAGAAAATCAACTACGGATTCGTAGGTTACAAAATCAGTTAGTTGAACAGAATGAACAGTTACTGCAAAAAACTCAAGCACTTGCTGATTTCAGTTCTAGCCTCAAGCAGTTACATCGGATCAATATGACTGATTTTCATCATGTTGATGACCTTTTTTTAGATTATTTAGATACAGGTTGTAAAGTCCTGCGTTTTTCAGCAGGAGCAGTTGGTAAAATTAATCATCAAACTTATTCATTCTTAGCTGTTAAATCGGAGTTTGAGTCATTAGTTCCTGGATTAGAAATCAATCTCTCAGATGCTTATTGTAGAAAAGTAGTTGAGCAAGAAAAAACAGTTACATTCCAAAATGTAGGAACAATAGAAGAGATGTGTTGTCATCCACTCTACCAAAGGCTGAAAATAGAATCTTACATTGGCACTCCTATCTGGGTAGATGGAAAAATTTATGGTGCACTTTGCTTTTTTTCGACGACTGCCAGATTTGATAAGTTTGAGAATCACGAACAAGAAATTATTGAGTTGATGGCTCAAAGCATTGGTAAGTTTATCAGCACGCAGCAAATAGAGATTAAACGCCAACAGGCAGAGGAAAAATTAAGAAAAAGTGAAGAACGCTGGCAACTAGCAATTCAAGCCAGTCAAGATGGAATTTATGATTTTAACTTACAAACAGCTGAGGTTTTTTATTCTGCTCGCTGGAAGGAAATACTGGGCTATCAAGATCAAGAAATTTCTAATAATATTGAGGAATGGACTAAACGTATTCATCCAGATGATTTGAAGTTGGTGATCCAAACAAATTCTAATCATCTCAATCGGGAAATTCCTTTTCTGATGCAAGAATATCGCCTACAATGCAAAGATGGTATTTATAAATGGATTTTAGAGCGTGGTCAGGCGCTGTGGGATGAAAATGGTAAACCGACGAGATTTATTTGTTCTCATACAGATATTAGCGATCGCAAACGTCAGGAAACAGCCTTACAACTAATTGTGGAAGGTACAGCTTCGACAACAGGAAATGAGTTTTTTCGTTCACTAGTGCGTTATTTAGCAGAAGTTTTACAAGTTCGCTATGCTTTTGTCACCAGATTTACAGATCCAGCAAAAACCAAGGTTCTTACCTTGGCATACTGGAAAGGAGAAGACTTTGGTGAGGACTTTGAGTACAAGATAGAAGGAACTCCTTGTAAACAGATATTTTCTGAAGACATCGTCTATTATTCCCATAATATTCGGTCTTGGTTTCCAGACCATGAACATTTAGCAGAATTAGAAGTAGAAAGCTATTTAGCGATCGCTCTCAATGATTCAGCGGGAAATGTTCTAGGACACTTGAAAGTTTTGGACACCAAATCAATGGTGAAAACCCAGAACACAGAACTTATTTTAAGAATTTTTGCAGCTCGCGCAGGTGCAGAACTAGAGAGGCAATTATTTGAACATGCATTGCAAGAAAATATAGAACAACAAAGAGCAACATTGCGCGTAGTGGAAAAGATGCGTCAGACCTTGGATATTGCCCAGATTTTCCGCACCACAACGGAAGAATTACAAGAGCTATTAAAATGCGATCGCGTTGTTATTTATCGCTTCCATCCTGACTGGAGTGGAGAATTTGTTGCTGAGTCTGTCAACAGTGGATGGATTAAACTCTGGCATGAACCAAATAATCCAGCGCAAAATCACCCCCAATTCCAAGCAAATATCAATTTCCCTCAGGAATGTACCGTTGAAAATTTTGACAGAAGAAAAGTTGATAGAACAGCCGAAACTACTCAAATTGAGGATAAAAACTATTTACAAGATTCTCATTTCCAAAATCCCAAAGGAAGCATCTACAATGACTTACCAAATTTTCGTGCTGTAGAAGACATATATTATACAGCCGGATTTAACGATTGTTATCAGCAACTTTTAGAAAAAATTCAAGCCAGAGCCTATACTATTGTACCAATTTTTAACTCTGGTAAATTATGGGGATTATTAGCAGTTTATCAACATTCTGGTCCTCGACAGTGGAAACCAAATGAAATTAATCTGGTTATAAATATTAGTAATCAGTTAGGAATTGCCCTCTATCAAGCAGAATTATTTGCTCAAATTCAACAACAGTCCCTAGAACTAGAAAAAGCAAGAGACGCAGCCGAATCAGCGAACCGGGCTAAAAGTGAATTTCTAGCCAATATGAGCCATGAATTAAGGACTCCCTTAAATGCCATCATGGGCTTTACTCAAGTTATGAGTCGCGATATTTCCCTCAATCAAGAACATCAATCACATCTCGATATCATTAACCGCAGTGGTCAACACCTTTTAGAACTAATTAATGATGTATTAGAAATGTCCAAGATTGAAGCAGGTAGAATCAAGCTAAATACCAGTAGTTTTGATTTATATTATCTACTCACTAATCTGGAAGATTTATTGCGGCTAAAAGCTGATTTTAAAGAACTAACACTCATTTTTGATTGCGCCCAGGATGTACCCCAATACATCACCAGCGATGAAGTCAAATTACGCCAAGTTTTACTAAATCTGCTGGGAAATGCGATTAAATTTACCCAAAAAGGAAAAGTAACACTGCGTGTCAGAAAAATAAACAACAAAGATTATGGAGATCCAATTTCTACATCCTTGCTGTTTGAGGTAGAAGACACCGGAACAGGCATTGCACCAGAGGATATAAAACAATTATTTACCCCTTTTGTTCAAGCCAGAAACACTGATGCCCATGAAGGAACAGGACTAGGATTAACTATTAGTCAGAAATTTGTCAAATTAATGCAAGGTGAAATTACAGTTGAGAGCGTTGTAGGCCAGGGAAGCACATTTCGGTTTAATATCCAGGTAGATGGGGCTGAAAATGTTAATATTCCTAACCAACTGCCCAAAAATCGAGTCATTCACATTGCACCTGATGAACCAGCTTATCGGTTATTAATTGTAGAAAACCAGTGGGAGAGTCAACAATTTTTAGCAGAATTGCTTGTGCCATTAGGATTTGAAGTATACACAGCCGAAAATGGTCAAGAAGGTGTGGAATTATGGCAGCGCTGCCAACCCCATCTAATATTCATGGATATACAAATGCCTGTCATGAATGGTTACGAAGCTACACAAAAGATTCGAGCTATGGAAATGAATAATTTAACTGATATTTTACAACCAACAAAAATTATTGCGTTAACTGCTAGTGCTTTTGAAGAACAGCGGACTTATATTCTATCTATAGGTTGTGATGATTTTATTTGTAAGCCTTTTAGAGAGGAATTTCTGTTGAATAAGCTGGCTGAACATTTAGGAATCAAATATATATACGCAGAAACAATTAAAGATATTGGTGCAAAAGATGAAGATTGTTCATCTTTTATTCTTTCTCCTTCATCTTTACAAGTGATGCCTGATGAATGGATTTCCCAATTAATTCAAGCTGCTAGTAGATGTAGCAAACGTCAAACAATGGGCTTGATAGATAAAATTCCTGAACCACAAGCAAATCTAGCGCAAGCATTAACAGAGTTGGTCAATAAATTTCTCTTTGAGAGGATTGTGCAGTTATGTTTGGAGTATTCGCCAAAACATATAGAATGAATAGGGTGTGGGATGTGAGGTTATGGGGTGATGGGGTGATGGGGAAGATGAGGGTGATGGGGGTGATAATAACTGATAACTGATAACTGATAACTGATAACTGGGAGTAAAGTATGGGTTCGGCTGGAATTAGAATTGTGTTGGTAGAACCAGCAGGACCGTTAAATTTAGGCTCAATTGCTAGGGTAATGAAAAATTTTGGTTTAGATAACCTAGTGTTAGTTAACCCGCAGTGCGATCACTTATCCTTTGATGCCTTAAAAATGGCTGTTCATGCCAAAGAGATATTAGAATCTGCGGTGATATTTCCTACATTACCAGAAGCATTGCAAGGATGTGTGCGTGTGATTGCTACCATTGGCCGTGATTACAGTGGACACATACCCCTAGAGTCCCCTCGCACCTCCCTACCCTGGTTATTAGAAGAAACAGAAAAGCCAGTAGCCTTAATTTTTGGCAGAGAAGATAGGGGCTTAAGCAATGAAGAATTAAATTATGCCCACAAATTAATTTTTATTCCCACCAATCCACAATATCCATCTCTTAACTTAGCTACAGCCGTGTCCATCTGTTGTTACGAACTATCACAATACGAACTATCACAATTAGCAAAAATATTTACAACTCCCAAACCACCAACAACCGAAATGGCACCCGTGGATATGCTAGAACCTTACTATCAGGAATTAGAATCCTTACTATTATTCATAGGCTATCTTTATCCTCATACAGCAGCCAGTAGAATGGAAAAGTTTCGCCATCTATATAATCGCGCTCATATTCAGACCACCGAAGTAGCCATGCTGCGCGGAATTTTGCGACAAATAGAATGGGCAATTCGTAATTCTTAATTCATAAATTCAGTAAAAACTCTTACCTGTCACCTGTCACTATTCGGCTAACCCTCACAGCCAAGCCTGTCACCTTTGACCTGTCACCTATATAATATATTTAATTTTGGGTCGAACATTTACGTGGGTAACAAGGAGTAGCAGTGTCAGAATCAAGTGACAACCTAATAGCTGTCTCACTACGAGAAGCACAGCGTCGTCGTCCACGCCAAGTCCAAAAGACAGCACAAAAGCCAGTTAAGAACCAGCAACCAACTGAAACCAGAACAGAAACTGTGGCCTTAACACGCCTAAATAATCATATCAGTAACCCTGCTTTACCATCTGGGGGGCAAAGACCACCCTCCAGAATAGTGATGCCGGTGGCAGTTAAACCCATCCCTAAACCCAAGGCTAAGATGCCACAACGGGCGGTGGGGAAGCTCAAGACAGTGCCTGTCCAAAAGAAGGGAAAGCCGAAAATAAATAGGCGACCATCGCGCAAAACCCAGTTAAAGCCGATGGCGAGAACCATACTATATACGCTGCGTTTATTGATTGTTGGAGTTGGTATAGGTGCTATTGTCGGTACGCTGTTGTCAGTTTTAGATCCTGCTAATCGCATTCCTAAAACTGCTGCGCCTCGATCTGGGACTAATGTTACCCAATCTAATCCTAATAACCAAGTTTCTGCTTTTGGTTTATACCTATCCCAAGAAATTATTCCTTTAACAACCACTGTACAAAATCTGGCAAGACCATACCCAAATCTGATTCCTGGGGTGTTTATGGTGGATTTAGATACAGGTGCTTATGTAGATATTAATAGTAATGCTAGTTTTCCTGCGGCCAGTACAATTAAGATTCCCATTCTGATTACATTTTTCCAAGATGTGGATGCGGGAAAAATTCGCCTGGATGAAATGTTAACTCTGCAAAAAGAGATGATTTCAGAGGGTTCGGGCAGTTTACGCACCCAAGCTGTAGGTAGTCAATATACGGCGCTGGATATTGCCACCAAAATGATTACTATCAGTGATAACACGGCAACAAATATGCTCGTTACTCGACTGGGAGGCCAGGAGGTATTAAATGAGCGTTTTCGTAGTTGGGGATTAGCAACGACAATGATTCGTAATCCACTGCCAGATTTACAAGGCACAAATACAATCTCACCCAGAGAATTGGGGGATTTGATTGCTAAGGTAAATCAGGGTAATTTAGTGAGTATGCGATCGCGTGATTTAATGTTGGATATTATGCGTCGCACAGAACGAGATAATCTCCTACCGTCTGGCTTAGGACAAGGCGCTAGAGCATATCATAAAACTGGTGATATTGGGTCCATGTTGGGAGATGCTGGTTTAATTGATATCCCCACAGGTAAGCGTTATATAGCTGCTGTCATGGTACAACGTCCCAATAATGATCCCAGTGCAGAAAAACTGATTAGTTCCATTTCTAGTGCTGCTTACCAACACTTTAGCCAAACTACTGTCACACCCCGCACTCCTACAAATAATTCACCGAGAACTAATTTTCAGCCACCCGTTCAGCCTATTCAGCCTGTTCAACCATTCATTCAACCCCAGTTGATGAGTCCCACCGTACCAAATGGAATGGTTAACAATGCCCCTATGGGTACTTATCAAGCCCCTGTAATGACACCACAATATTACCCCCCACAGTAAAAAATTCAAAATTCAAAATAGTGCTTCCAGCAGGCTGTGCCAACAAGATTCAAAATAGAGCAGGGTGCATTAGAGAAGTTTAATGCACCATTTTGCAGTTACCCAATTAATCCTCTCATCTCCCCTATTGCCTACAATTTTGGATATCCCATTCCTGGAAGTTGGGAAACCAAACCCATAAGTTCCAACTTCAGAAATTTGCGACCAAGCTAAACAATAAGCTCTTTCTTCATTGACATTTCTCAACATCAAACCTGTGTGAGATTTTCTGATTCTCTAACCATTCGCTAACCCTTGATTTTTCAAATAATCAAACACAGATTTATCACCAATATCTGTGGGGATTTTCTGAACTGTTTTCCGCAGTGCAAAGATTAAAAAGAAAATTACCCAAATTCCTAATAAAATCTCTTCTGATTGAGTTGATAAAGTTCCTGCTAAATGTCCTAACAAAAGTAAGGGAACAAGGGGAGTTAGAATTTTAGTTTCTAACCGATTGAAGCAAAATCCTTCTTTAAAGAAAATACCTGTTAATGCTGCAAAGGTAAAACCTATTCCAAATAAAGTTAGTGGTTGATTATAAACAGTAATCGCAAAAGGTTGACTGTCAAAATGTCCAAGAATAAAGGCAGTAATACTACCAATTATCCAGAAAAGCTGTAATATTTGGTGCAGCAATTTCATATATATATGAATAGTTAATAAACTCACTCCCAACGCTAAACTAAAACAGGTGTAAAGAGGAGTAATGGCTTGAATAGCAGTAGCTTCATGAGGATAAAATAAAGCTAACCCGCTGGCGAGCGCAAAACTAATTGCTGCTATTATTAAACCTGTACGATAGATGATAACACCTGTGCGATCGCTCTTCGTAATTGTAAAATCGCCAAACTGTCCTTGATATACTTCTGGTACAGATAATATTTGTGTAGTCATATTCAATAATGGCTCATATTTTTAATAGGCTTCTCTAGCTATTCTATCTCATACCCTTCCTCTTACCCCCCTTTTTAAGGGTGGTTGGGGGGATCTAATTTCCCCATTCTCAGTAAAATCCCTATCACTGATCATTTAGGATATATATATGATTTTCTGCGTAAAGGCGTGAATCTGAATGATAGGTAGAATCATTACAGGACGTTACAAAATCATAGAAAGTATAGGAAACGGTACATTTGGGACGACTTATTTAGCCATAGATGCCCAAATACCAGAACCTAATGAATATATATATAGTTAAGCATTTTACACCATTAAGCACAGAATCAGAAGTGTTAAAAAAGGCTAAAGAATTATTTGACCGCGAAGCTAAAATCCTCAACCGACTTGGTAAACATCCACAAATACTCACCCTTTTAGCACATATCCATCCAAGAAAATCAAGATTTTTTTATAGTTCAAGAATATATAGAACCCACATTCGGCACCCTAAACTGCCACAGAGAGAAATTACGGAGACAAAAAATCCAAGGGAGCATAAAAAGAAACATATGCAGTGAACAGAGGCATTGGAGAAACAGTAAAGCACCAAAAATAGCATCAAAAGCTATCCTCAATAAGGAGCAATAAGAAAGAACACC
>ERZ1034377.156-NODE-156-length-18065-cov-75.767123_pt1 | contig 18065 bp, 18 predicted proteins | sample MGYA00520584_ERZ1034377 | MGnify/ENA primary metagenome ERZ1034377 (study PRJEB33736, sample SAMEA104288464) | Azolla filiculoides | biome: Urban; feature: water surface; material: ditch water | place: Netherlands | collected 2014 ... | reverse complement strand
TATCCACTGTTTGAGGCTATGAATACTTTGAGCCACTGGACCATCTATTCCTTCATTGGTACCTACTAATGTTCCCAGTCCAATTTCTATTTGACCCAGTTCCCACAACAACAAGTGTTGTTTTTCATAGGGTCAATAGCCCTAGTTATTGATCCATCCCAAAAAAGCTTGTCCTGTGATTCCTATATTTTGTCCCAGTACTATCTCTGGTGACCAGTGTGTGTGCCCTTTGTGTTGCCCCACACACACTGCAAATCCACGTATATCTTTCATATTCTACTATTTGGATTGGACTGTCCACCAACTCCCCTACTTGTTGTGTTTGGATTTTTATTGGTTCGCCAAAGAATTGCCCCTGACCTCACCATCCACACACTTGCCGTCCCACTATCTCAAATCTATTCTATCTACTCCACTAAACACCTTTCTCCTTTTTCCCCTATGCCCTGGTTGTCCTCCTGGTTTCCGTTTTCGTGTCTGCTTCTCTTCGTGGTTTCTCTTGTTGTTTGTTCTCGGTTTTTTTGAGGATGTCTCCCAAGGGTGCTTTGGATAATCTTATGGTCTCTAAATCTCTACTGACTTTGAGTTTCTCTATTTCTTTTTCCAGTTCTACTACTCTATTTGTTAGCTTCTCTATACTTTTCGCCTAGTCAATAATGATTTCTACCAGTTGCGGTGTTCCCAACTGCTTCAATATCTCTCTGTCTAGTTTTGGTCCTAGCTTCTTTTTCATGACTGCTATATTCTGCCTCACCTATCACACTTGTCAATACCCCACCACCTGAATCTTTACAATATTTTTTTGGTATTGATCAACTAATTTTCCACTTTTAATAATTATGCCATTAAGACTGTAGAGCCTTGGAGGTGAATTTTTTAGTCAAATTGAATTCATGCATCTTCTATCTGTACTAAAATGTCAGCAGCCATTACACCACGAATAACGCCACCTTCAATAGAAAGCAGTCTTTTTACTTCTGTCATAAATGTTTCCATAGCTTACCCAAATTCCATTATATCTGACATTCGGCAAACTTGGTGAAATTTCCAGGTATTTTTTGATGTTTGAAGTCGGACTGAATACCCAATATAATATATCCTAATTCACATTTATAAAAGATATTATTGAGGTTACATACGTCGGTTTTCCGGAGTTAGCCTATGCTGTTACAAGAACTTAAGGAGCAGGTTTACAAACTCTCTGTGAGTGATCGCCTTTCACTGGTAAGCCTCATTATTGAATCTCTCCAAGCTATATCCAGCCTCCAGCCTGATAAATCTAATGCAATTGGACGAATGCGAGGTTTGTTAAAAACAGACCAGCCAGCACCAACAGATGAAGAAGTCGAGGCAATGTTAGAAGAGCGACTGGTGGAGAGGTATCTTCATTGAAAGTCTTGATTGATAATAATATTATTGTTATGCTGGATTTTCTTTTGCACCGAGAGCCATTTCGACAAGATGCAGAAGAGTTATTTCAAGCAATTGATTCTGGTCGCATCATTGGCTATGTTACAGCAACTACCCTCACAGACATTTTCTACATTGCCCGAAGACATACTCGGAGTATTGAACAAGCACGACAGGCAGTTTTAGAAACATTGACGGTTATGATGGTTTGCCCCGTCAATCGAACTATTTTGGAGTGGGCGTTCGCATCTGGAATCGGTGATTTTGAAGATGTAATTCAAATTGCCTGTGCTGTTACTCAAGGATTAGAAGCAATCTTGACACGCGACAGGCAGGGTTTTTTAAGTTCAACAAACAGTGCCTGTATTGTCGGTTCGTCAGCTATTGGAACAATTAGACATCTCCGAAGGTTGAAATCAAATGTTTTTCTCAGTCACTAGATGGAAAAGATTAAGTTTAATTGCCATTCTTCTCAACTCTACGTGAACACTGGTCATTAGTATCACCAATTTTCTAACTTTCCCACTCCATCACCCCAAAACACCTCAACTGTAGCAATCTGAGAAGCAGAACCCCTTGTAATCTGATATTTTAGCTACAGAAAATCTACATGTTGAAGCTATGCAAACCATACAACCCCTTGAAACTACCAACACTACTAGTCAACCTGTTTTTGATACCACCATCAAACGGCGCAAAACCCGTGCTGTAAAGGTGGGAGATGTCACCATTGGGGGAGGCTACCCAGTGGTGGTACAGTCAATGATTAACGAAGATACACTGGATATTGACGGTTCTGTGGCGGGTATTCGTCGTCTCCATGAAATAGGCTGCGAAATTGTTCGCGTTACAGTTCCCAGTCTAGGACACGCTAAAGCCTTGGCGGAAATTAAGCCAAAATTAATCAAAACCTACCGCGATGTCCCCATTGTTGCCGATGTCCATCACAATGGCATGAAAATTGCCATGGAAGTCGCTAAACACATTGAAAAAGTCCGTATTAATCCGGGTTTATATGTATTTGAAAAACCAAATACCAGCCGCACCGAATATACAAAAGTTGAATTTGACGAAATTGGCGAAAAAATCCGCGAAACCTTAGCTCCCTTAGTAATTTCTCTACGTGATCAAGGTAAAGCTATGCGGATCGGTGTTAATCATGGTTCCTTAGCTGAAAGAATGCTATTTACCTATGGTGACACCCCGGAAGGGATGGTAGAATCGGCTTTAGAATTCATCCGTATTTGTGAATCTTTCGATTTTCGCAACATCGTTATTTCCATGAAAGCCTCACGAGTTCCTGTGATGGTGGCTGCATATCGGTTGATGGCCAAGCGCATGGATGATTTAGGGATGGATTATCCTTTACATCTGGGTGTGACAGAAGCAGGTGATGGGGAATATGGCAGAATTAAGTCTACAGCGGGAATTGCCACATTATTAGCTGATGGTTTGGGTGATACAATCCGCGTGTCTTTAACTGAAGCACCAGAAAAAGAAATTCCTGTGTGTTACAGCATTCTGCAAGCTTTAGGTTTGCGGAAAACGATGGTTGAGTATGTGGCTTGTCCTTCCTGTGGAAGAACTTTGTTTAATTTAGAAGAAGTGCTGCACACAGTTAGAGAAGCTACTAAACATCTAACAGGTTTAGATATTGCTGTCATGGGTTGTATTGTCAATGGCCCTGGAGAAATGGCAGATGCTGACTATGGTTATGTTGGCAAAACTCCCAGTTACATTTCTTTATATCGTGGCAGGGAAGAAATTAAAAAAGTCCCAGAAAATCTGGGTGTGGAAGAACTGATTAATTTGATTAAGGCTGATGGACGTTGGGTAGAACCTTAAGGTGTAAAATCCCAAGCCGTACCCAAGTAGACCTCTTGCTGAATGTGAAAATTAGGACTTTTGCAAGAGGTCTAGTGATTTGAGACGATAGCCCATACCGTGTATTGTTTCAATAAAATCTTCAGGCGCACCAGCAGCTTTTAACTTCTGACGTACACTTCTGAGATGAACTTTCACGGTGTGTTCATCTGGACATGTATCGGTTCTCCAAATATGGTCGATGATGACGCTGCGACTCAGGAGTCGGCGACCATTCCGCAGTAGTAGTTCCAGAAGACTGTATTCTTTGGGTGTGATATGAAGAGGGGTATGGTTATAGGTTACTTCGTAGGTACTAGGATTAAGTTGAAGATTGCCCCACTCTAAAACAGGAGGAGAGATTGTATTACCTCGACGTAATAAAGCCCGAATGCGAGCAAATAATTCTCCCAAATCAACGGGTTTAATAATGTAGTCGTCTGCGCCGGCATCTAGTCCAGAAATTTTGTCGCTGATTGTATCACAGGCAGTGAGCATGAGGACAGGTTTTTGATAGCCATGCGATCGCAACCGATGACACAGAGTTATACCATCAATTTCCGGTAGCATTAGGTCCAACAACAGCAAGTCATAGTCTAGTGCTTTGGTACAATTCCAAGCGGATTCTCCATCTGTGGCGATGTCAACAACATAAAGCTGGTCAGTTAGAGCTTCTGCCAGCGTTTCAGCCAAACGAATATCGTCTTCAATTAGCAGAATCCTCATCAGACTAGATGATTAGATAACAAATTCTAATTATAGCTTACAGGAAAAGAGCTATGTTTATGAGCGGGCGAAATAGGGAATTTTAATTCAAAAACCGCAAAAGATGCAATTCTTTTTGTTGCTTAAAAAATCCAAATACTTCTTTCGTTTTTGCAAAACTTCTTTACAATTTGCATTAACATCTGTAAAGATTGCCGTGGTTCTACTAATCTTTCCGAATTTTTTACAAATCTCTTACCAATTTATTTACAACTAACCAATTACTCTTCTAAAGTAAGGCGGGTCAAGATAATACTCCGATACCAAAACCCAGCCAAAACCTAACAGTTTAGGAGAAATTGAAGATGCTTGATGCTTTTTCTAGAGTGGTTGAACAGAGCGATCGCCAAGGCTCATACTTGAACGATGACCAAATTAATGCTTTGTGTGCATTAGTTGGGGACAGTAATAAACGGTTAGATATAGTAAACCGTCTAACCAGCAACGCCTCAACAATTACAGCTAATGCTTATCGGGCCTTAGTTGCTGAACAACCCAAGGTATTTGGACCTGGTGGTGCTTGTTTCCATCACCGCAATCAAGCAGCTTGTATTCGTGATTTAGGCTTTATTCTTCGTTACGTCACTTATTCCATCTTATCTGGTGATACCAGTGTAATGGACGATCGCTGCTTGAACGGTTTGCGCGAAACGTACCAAGCATTAGGAACACCAGGTGCTACCGTGGCTTCCGGGATTGGCAAAATGAAAGATGCAGCGATCACTATTGCTAATGACAACAGTGGCATTAGCCGTGGAGATTGCAGCAGCTTAATATCAGAACTGGCTACTTACTTTGATCGGGCAGCAGCAGCAGTTGCTTAAAAGCATAAGATTTTGAATTCATTTTTGATCATTGACACATATTTAGGGAGAAATTTTAACTATGAAAACCCCGTTAACCGAGGCTATTGCTGCTGCTGATACTCGTGGTGCTTACCTGAGCAACACTGAAATGCAAGCTGTATTTGGTCGTTTCAGCCGTGCTAAAGCTGGACTAGAAGCTGCCAGAGCTTTCAACCAAAATGGTCAGAAATGGGCAGAAGCAGCAGCTAATCATGTTTATCAGAAGTTCCCTTACACCACCCAGATGCAGGGTTCTCAATACGCTTCCACTCCCGAAGGCAAATCTAAGTGTGTCCGCGATATTAGCCATTACCTCCGCACCATCAGCTATTGCTGCGTCGTTGGTGGCACAGGCCCACTAGACGAATATGTAATTGCTGGAGTTAAAGAACTTAATGCAGCCTTGGGCTTATCTCCAAGCTGGTATGTAGCAGCGTTGGAATTTGTCCGTGACAACAATGGTCTATCAGGTGATGTGGCTGGAGAAGCCAATATTTACCTGAACTACGCCATCAACGCCTTGAGCTAAAAATTAGCAATAATTTAAAGGGGAAAGGGGAAAGGGGAAAATTAATGATTTATCCTTTTGCCCTTTTTATTTATTTCCCTGCGCGAAATTGTTTAACGGAGTTTAAATTATGAGCCTGTCAATGGAACAAAGATTAGGCATCAGTGCAGTTACAAATGCAAAAATTGAACTGCGCCCTAATTACAGGGAAGATGAATTGCAACAGATATTTAAAGCCGCTTACGAACACGTATTTGGACGTGAACGGGTTTATGTTAGCGGAATTTTTTCTAGTGCGGAAGCAATGCTCCGTAATGGCAAAATCAGTGTGCGCCAATTTGTCCAAACATTGGTAAAATCCGAATTTTACAAAGAGAGATTTTTTTATAACAACTCCCAAATTCGGTTCATTGAACTAAACTACAAACATCTGTTAGGACGCGCTCCCTACGACCAGTCAGAAATTGCTTATCATGTCGATCTCTATGCCTCTCAAGGTTACGATGCGGATATAGATTCCTATATCGACAGCCAGGAGTATAATAACGCCTTTGGTGATAACACAGTTCCCTACTATCGGGGATTTAAATCAATTCCTGGCATGAAACAGATTGGATTCAACCGCTTGTTTACACTGTATAGGGGCAATGGTAACAGCGATAATGCTGGCACAAAAAGCCCTCGTTTACGGCAACAACTGGCAATGAATTTGCCTAATATGATTATTCCTCCTAGTTCCGCTATCCGCTTTGCATCTGTGCTGAGTGTTGGACAATTAAATACTTCTCCTGTTCGTGGAGACCAGCGACTTTATGTGATCGAAATTATCGCTGGTGGTGTTGGTACTAAGGTAGCAGTACGTCGTAGCCGACAAGTGTATACTGTGCCGTTTGATCAACTCTCTAAGCGGTATCAGGAAATTCACAAACAAGGTGGCAAGATTATTAGCATCACACCTGTGTAAAAGTGATTGTTAATTGGTAATTTGATGACGAATTACCAATGAGATGAACAGGATAAATTAATCATCTCCAAATCCATCCTGTTCATTCTTTAGTTCTGTAAATTCTGATTCTGACATGGTTGTTACTAATTCCTCTACTGAACCAATTCTCTCTCCTGAAACAGCGATCGCTGCCCTAGATGCAGAGGATAATCAAATTAGATATTATGCTGCTTGGTGGTTGGGAAAACATCAAATTCAATCAGCCTGTACAGCACTTTGTCAGCAACTCCATGATGTACGCTATCGTACAGTTCAAGGCGGTTATCCTTTACGTCGTCAGGTTGCTCGTGCTCTAGGACAACTCAAAAATATTCAAGCATTACCCGCATTGCTGGAAGCCCTCAGATGTGAAGAAGATGGGCAATTTCGGGAAGCTGTCATTGAGGCATTGGGAAAAATTGGCGATCTCACTGCGAGTTATCCTCTGTTACAACTTTTACAGTTGGGTACATCCCAACCCTATGAAGCCTTAATTGAAGCCTTGGGAGAATTACGGGTATCAGAAGCTCGTCCTTTGGTTGAACCATTTTTACAGCATTCCTCAGAAAGAGTGCAGTGTGCAGCTGCTCGTTATCTCTATCTCATCACCCAACAACCTGAATATCTCCAACGCATCATTAAAAATCTGAATCATGAAAATCCCTATTTGCGCTGGGCTGCTGCCTTTGATTTAGGGGCAATTGGTCACATACAAGCAGCTGAAGCAATTGTGCAAGCAAAGGTTGGTAATAGTCTCAAGCTGTTAAACCTAAAACAAATTTTAGAGACAGTATTAGAAGGCGATGTTTCCGAGTTGGAAAAACAAAAAGCAATTCAAAACATATTTAAAGCAATTGATCAACTTTTAATGCGACTTTAAATAATTAAGGCTCTTGCGTTGTTTTTATGGTGATTGAGGATTAATTACAACAAAACCCTTGCCCCGTAAGGGTTATAAAGAATTATTCCCTGACTTTAAATGAAATAACTACGGAATAAGGCTTTCAAGGGTTTTGAAGCTGTTTTCCCATAAAAAGAACTGAAGAACGATAATTAATAATTACCATTACCAATTACCATACCTCACAGATATGATAAGTCTGCAACCAGACATAACATTAGACCAACTTGCATTCCTCAGTGTGGAATCTTTGATTGAGGCTTATCCCGCTTGCCCAAATCAAAACATACAGGCACGTATTATCAGCATTCTAGCTGAACTTGGTGACGAGCGCGCTTTAGATTTACTTGTGGAAGTTGTGGGTGTAGAAGTTGCTAATCACTGCCAAGGAAATATACGTCGAGTGGCAGCTAGGGGCTTAGAACAGATGGTGATTGCCACTACGGACCCGGAAAAAAGCCAAAGAGCAATTTATAAGCTATCTTGGGCATTATTAAATGCTGAAGATTGGGCGTTGCGTTATGCAGCGGCAGTTTCTTTGGGAGGAATTGCTACTGTTGAAATCAATACCATCCTTGACCAAGCTATGACGCAAGAATCAGACCGAGTAGTTAAAGAACGGATTCGGATGATTTTGAATGTGTAAATACTTTAATTACTCATTTTCAGCCAATCAAATACTTTAGTAACTGTTAACTCCAAGTCTATCCCTGCTAAGACTGGTAAACGTTTATCATCCTGTAAAAGTTCTGGTTGTTGATTTGGAGGAAAAATCAAAATAGAACGGTCTTATGGATCTATCAACGAACCTAATTGACAACTATGATTTAAGCAATAAAGAATATTATCCATAACTCGATTTGAACTTTAGACCTGTCAGGAAAATTAACTTGGTGTGAAAAAAATACTAGAAGGAAATTTTGAGGGTGTACCAAAAGGAAAAATCCACTAAATTAACTATATTCAAGAATATTCACATCGTAGAAAACAAATACTGGGAATAACTAACCATCAGTTTCAAGACTTGTTAGCCCAAGGTGAAGAAATGTACCATAAAAAACTATCAAGGTGACATAGAAAGTAAAAAGATAGGTATAAGTCAGAAAGGAGGAGGGGGGAAAGGGAAACTAGAGATAAAACAACAGGTATGTCTATGCTTGTTCTATTGGAGGAAAATGCCAACATTTGAGGTTTTAAGTTTGCATTTCGGTATATGGAAAACGGAAGCAAAGGATACATTTCATTACTGGCTAGAGATATTACGAAATGTTTTGCCTACTAGTCTCCTTGAACAGGTAGAAAAACATGATAGCGACTATGGGATGGCGATAGAACTATTGACGGAGTTTCACTTAATAGTGGACAGCATGGAACAGCCAGGAGGAAGGCCTTCAGATAATCAGGAGCAAAAAAGGTATTTTTCAGGTAAGAAGAAGCAGCACAGATTTAAAAATCAGTTTGTTATCTTACCAGAAGGAAAAGATATTGTCGATGTAGAAGTAGGACAAAAAGGCCCAACCAGTGATATTAGCTTATTTCGAGAGCAACAAGAAAAGTTCGATAACAACCAAAGGAGAATTAACCTCAGAACAAAAGTCAGGAAACAAAGAGTTTTCCACCAAGGGTATTTTTGTTGAACAGGTTATTAGACTTGTAAAAATATTCCGGGTACCTCAAGAAAGATTTCCCCTGGATTCCCCAATTTACTCACAAGTAATTCTTACTAACTATTTATGGTTTAGTCACATTAGGAATTGGTTCATTAGTTTTGCCCATTTCATACATGTTATGGATATGAGGTCAGTTATGAATTAGTCATCAACATATTCATGGATAGGAAGTATCCGTAACTATTCTTAACCCTGATTCTTTCCTTGGCTCTTTCCTAATATTAACACTATGGAAAGACAGACACAGACTCTTTTCTAAATTTTCGGTCCTCTCTTTTGCTCTGGGGAAAAAATTTCAATTGTCCAGTCTGGAAAAAGCGGAAAATCATTAGGTACTTCTCCGTCAGTAGCAAAGGGAATACGTGACCAGTTGAAAACAGCTATATCAGGTACTATTGAGCGAATACCAAAACTACAACGCAGTTCAGGAAAAGCATAAGCAATCTTTTCACTTTCGGTAACATCATTAACACTATTGCAAAGTTTTAACTGTAATCGGCTATACTTCCCTTTTGCCATGGGTTTTGGAATAATTTTACCGTTGATGTATTCGGAGGTATGTTTTGTTTCTAGTAGTTTAAGAAACTCTTCTAAGTCCATGGATTAAGTAATTACCGTTGTCATTTCTCCTGAATCCTGCAAACGAGATGTGTTTTTAGTCTAATGGGACGCTATACAAATACACTACGCAGCATTAGTTATCAAACTGACTGCGGGTCTATCGGCACTATTTGGCAAGCGAAAACAACTCTTTGGTAATGTTACAATTGTCACAGTATTGCCAAGCATATGGAAAAACTCAACACTTTAGCCTGTTTATAGTCCGGGAATATCATGTTTTTCAACTACCGTGCCAATATTTCCAGTCTATACATCCCCTTCAGGAATATCACGCAATAGTTTTATATCACAGTAAATAATATTACATTTGAGTAAAGGGTGAAATTCATTGCAGCCTCCAATATTGCTTGCTAATCGGTAAATAAAGTGATCAGTCGAGGAAAGTCTGTACCTCTATCTATTTGCCAGATTGTCTTGACAAGGAGTGGTCTGTTGATGGGGCTAAGCAGATTTACGCTAACTTCATATCTTGTACCATAAGCAGTTTCTTTAATCAGATTAACATCTATAGTTAGATGAAACTTACGGATATCTAATTCTAGCTGCTGCCAGTGATTGGGAGAATAGTCAAATTGGAGGAGTAATTTAGCTTTTGTCCCACCACGTTTATGTTCAGTTCTTATTAAAAACTAAGTCAGCTTAGATGGCTCGATTACTGCGCGATCGCTATTTGGGATTTTCATAATTAATATTCACTCCTAATTTATCTGCAGCAAGGAGTTCAACACTTCTGGTGATCCAGATGTGATTCTTAATCACAACTCCTCAAATATGTATGTTTGCTAAATAATATCAGGTGTAAATTTTTTTCTTTCAGGGTACGGTAATGAATGTAGGTATGAAAGTCGAAAATTCCATTTTTCAAACTCTTTCTCTTTGCCTCTGTGCGACGCACACTTTGCTCAAGTCGGTAAAGCCACCCACGCAAGTGTCCTCCTGTGCGTGAAACAAATTCATACTTTCATCCAGCAATAGTAGTGAAATAAATAAGATTCTACTGTTACTTTTCACGAAACATCTATATTGTGAAAACAGCATCTAACAATTCATCATACGAGTTATCATAATCGTAAACCCTTGCCCCATGCTTAATCCATTAGGTATTGCAATTGGATTCTTAATTATCATCCTTTTCACAACTTACTACTTACTGCAACGACAAATAACTCAACGACAACAGACAGGAAATATCCTCCGACAACAGACAGAAAGAGAACGTCTAGTTAGCCAAATAGCTCACCATATTCGCACATCTCTGAACTTAGAAGAAGTGCTAGTCACTACAGTTGCAGAGGTAAAACACTTTCTTCAAGCTGACAGAGTGCTGATTTATCGACTTTGGGAAGATGGAACCGGTAGCGCCATTACCGAAACCGTATCACCTGACTATCCTTGTATTTTGGGTCGAATATTTCCAGCGGAAGTCTTTCCTAGAGAATATCATCACGCCTACACTCAAGGAAGAACTACTGCTATTACCAATGTTGAAAGCGATGTAAATTCATGTTTGGCAGAATTTTTGAACCAGTTCGGTGTAAAGGCTAAATTGGTAGTACCGATTTTGCAGGAAGTCAGGAAAGTTAGAGAAACTGATAACTCTGAATCCCTCCACCCTTCTCCCCATCTTTGGGGATTGTTAATTGCTCACCAATGCAGTAATGTGCGTCAATGGCAAACCTGGGAAGTTGAGTTAATGAAACAACTAGCCACCCAGGTAGCGATAGCCATTCAACAATCAGAACTGTACGAACAGTTGCAACAACTCAATGCTCAACTAGAACATCGTGTACAACAACGCACGGAAGAACTAGCCAGAACCAATACATCTTTGCGGGCTGAAATTGTCGAACGTCAGCGCACTGAAGCTGCACTCCGCCACACTAACCAAACCTTACAATCTCTCATCGCCGCCTCACCCCGTGCTATTTTCACCTTGGATTTACACAACAATGTCAAAATGTGGAATCCCGCAGCCGAAAGAATGTTTGGTTGGAGTGAAACAGAAGTATTAGATCAGCCCAACCCGATTATGTCCGCAGAGTTGGAGGAGTATGAAAAGATTAAGGAAACCGTCATCCAAGGTATCACTCCTCCCAGTGTAGAAGTACGTCAACGCAAAAAAGACAATTCGCTAATTGATATTGTGTTCTCTGCTGCTCCCCTACACAACAGTGAGGGAGTGATTAGTGGTATGGTGGCAGTTGTAGCCGACATCACCGAACAGAAACGGCAAGCCGAGCAAGTGCGATTTCTTGAGTCTGTAGTCGTTAACACCAATGATGCAGTTTTGATTACAGAAGCAGAACCCATTGATGAACCAGTTCCCCGCATTCTCTATATTAATGAAGCCTTTACTCGGATGACTGGGTATAGCCCGGAAGAAGTGTTAGGTAAAACCCCCGGTATTCTCCAAGGACCGAAAACTACTGGCGCTGTCTTGGATCAAGTGCGAACCGCCCTATTTAGTAGGGAATCTGTGACAGTGGAGGCAATCAACTATCGCAAAGATGGCTCGGAATTTTGGGTAGAATCCAGTATAGTTCCTGTAGCTGACAAAACTGGTTATTATACGCACTGGATTTCAATCCAGCGAGATGTTAGCGAACGCAAGCGCATTGAACAAGCATTACGTTGTAGTGAAGAAAGATTTCGCTCGTTAATTGAAAATGCCCTAGATGTAATTACCATCCTCGATACAGACGGAACTATTCACTACATGAGTCCATCTGTGGAAAAGGTTTTGGGTTATCGGTCTGTGGAATTGATTAATCAAAACTTTTTTGCCTGGATTCATCCTGATGACTTTGTTGCCACTTGTTACAACATTACCAATGCCATTAAAAATCCAGATGTACCCTTACCTGTAGAATTTCGTTATCGTCATCAAGATGATTCTTGGCGGACTCTAGAAGCCATCAGCCAGAAATTTGTGGATAATTCAGAATTAACAAGCATTGTGGTGAATTCACGTGATATTACGGAACGAAAACGATTAGAAGAAGTGAGACTTGCATTGGAGCGAGAAAAAGAATTAAGTGCTATGAAGATTCGCTTCTTCTCGATGGCATCCCATGAATTTCGGACACCACTGAGTACAGCCTTAGCTGCTGCCCAATTATTAGAAAATTCTCCCCATGCCTGGGAAAATGGAGGAAAGCGATCGCGCAACTTACGGCGCATTCAAGACTCAGTGAAAAATATGGTGCAGCTTCTAGATGACATCCTCACCATCAATCGGGCAGAAACTGGTAACTTAGAATTTAATCCCCAATGGCTGGATTTAGAAAGATTTTGTCGTCAGTTTGTGGAAGAAATCCGTCTGAGTAACACTTCTGAATACATACTCACCTTTACTTGTGACAGCGTCCCCTGGCGTAACACCGTAGAACAATGGCAACAAGCATATCTGGATGAAAAGTTATTGCGCTCAATTTTGGGAAATCTCTTGTCAAACGCCATTAAATATTCCCCAGAAAAAACTCAGGTTGATTTCTGCCTCAACTTTGATCATAATCAAGTAATTATTCAAATTAGCGATCACGGCATCGGGATTTCCACAACTGACCAAGATCAACTATTTGAGCCATTTCATCGGGGTCACAATGTCCGTAACATTGCTGGAACCGGACTAGGACTAGTCGTTGTTAAAAAATGTGTGGATCTACATGGTGGGCATTTGAACATCGTTAGTGAACTAGGTCATGGTACAACTGTCACCGTCACATTACCCCTAGCCTAATCTGAATTTTCTTTACTTTGAATTTTGAATTTTGAATTTTGAATTTTGAACCTTGAATTGTTTACCCTGTGTTAGATTGGGCATACTGACTATAAATTTTCCCTCTGACACAGCTGTCATTATGGTAATTACAAAAAGTAGACTTGTTTTAGGTGCTACGGCAGTGACGCTTTCTACAATTGCTGTTACTAGTCTTGGCATTCACTCCCGTGGTCAGGCTTTATTTAAAGCAAGCCCCAAGGAATTGATAGACGAAGTTTGGCAAATTGTTTACCGTCAATATGTAGACGGGACGTTTAATCAGGTAGATTGGCAAGCTGTTCGTAAAGAATATTTAAGCAAGTCCTACACCAACCAGGAAGAAGCTTATAAGTCGATCCGGGAAATGCTGAAAAAGTTAGAAGATCCTTACACCCGGTTTATGAACCCAGAGGAATTCAAGAATATGCAGGTTGATACCTCTGGAGAACTCACAGGGATTGGTATCACGATCAGTCAGGATGAAAAAACTAAGCAATTAGTTGTGATTGCCCCGATTGAGGATACACCCGCCTTTAAAATGGGAGTTATAGCTAAGGATGTGATCCTGGAAATTGATGGCAAAAGCACTGAAGGCATGGATACTAACCAGGCTGTATCTTTGATTCGCGGTGAAGCGGGAACTAAGGTCAGATTGAAAATTTTGCGGAATGGTCAGAAAAAACAATTTGATATCACACGGGCCAGGATTGAAATCCATCCGGTTAAGTGTTCTGAAAAACAAACTCCAGCGGGTAATCTTGGTTACATTCGTCTAAATCAGTTCAGTGCTAATGCCGCCAAGGAAATGAAAGATGCAATTAGTAAATTAGAGACTAAAAACGTATCTGGTTATATTTTGGATCTGCGGGGCAATCCTGGTGGTTTATTATTCTCCAGTGTGGACATTGCCCGAATGTGGTTAGATAAAGGAACTATTGTCTCTACTATTGACCGTCAAGGTGAACAGGAGAGGGAAATTGCTAAAGGTCGTGCTTTAACTACTAAACCTTTAGTGGTGTTAGTTGATAAGGGTTCAGCTAGTGCTAGTGAAATTCTTTCCGGTGCTTTGCAGGATAATAAACGTGCGACCATAGTGGGTACGCAAACCTTTGGTAAGGGTTTGGTCCAATCTGTACGACCCTTGGAAGATGGTTCAGGGTTAGCAGTGACTATTGCTAAGTATCATACCCCTAGCGGTAAAGATATTAATAAGCATGGTATTGATCCTGATGTAAAAGTGGATTTAACTGATGCCCAAAGACAAGATCTGTGGTTAAAGGAACGGGATAAACTAGCCACTTTAGAAGATCCCCAATTTGCCAAAGCTGTGGAAATTTTAGGTAAACAAGCTGCTAAAAATAGTAAGACTACAAACAAGAATTAAACAAATTGTGTTCGCACAGCCTGCTGGAAGCACTATTTTGAATTTATTGGGGTTGGTATTTTCTAGCCCTGATTAATCCTACTCGACGGGCGATTGCTTCTGGTTGTGAATTAAAAGTTCCCCGTTTTTTGATAATATCTGGGTTATTTTCTTTAACTTGTTGGCTGGGTTCTATTTCGCATATTTCGGATTTATAGTTGATAATATACCAGGTTTGTGTATTCGTCATAATCAAAGATGGGTTTCCTAGCATAGGATTAAGAGGCACAACTTAATTATCAATCCCGGATATTGCAAAAAAAAAACAAGCTGCGCGGGTGTGAATTTTACTTGAGTTGAATTTGGAATTATTTACCTATGCCTTCACCATTTCCAGGGATGAATCCCTATTGAGAACATCCTGAATTGTGGACAGAAGTTCACAGTAGATTAATCATTGCGATCACTGATGCAATTTTCCCTCATTTACGACCAAAATAGAGACTAGCTGTAGAAAAAAGAGTGTATCAAATGACAGATGGAAATTCTGTTTTAATTGGTATTCCTGATGTTACTATAGCACGTTCTTTAAAACCCACAAATCAAGAATTATCTAAAGATTGCTGTTGCTTCTCCACCTGTTCAACCCATAACAGTAAACATTCCCATTCCTGAGGAAATTAGAGAAAGTTATTTAGAAGTCAGAGAAGTTGTGACAGCAGAAGTTATCACAGTCCTTGAACTGCTTTTACCTAACAATAAACGTGCGGGACAAGGAAGAAACACATATCAAACTAAGCGTCAACAAATATTAGGAGGTTCTACACATTTAGTAGAAATAGATTTATTACCTGGTGGTGAATATATACCGATATTAGATAATGAAATTAAATCAGATTATCGAATTTTAGTTAATCGTAGTCAATTACGTCCTAGAGCAGAATTATATCCTTTTAATTTACAAGAATCAATTCCTGCTTTTTTCTCACCTCTGAAAAAAGGAGATATAGAACCTTTAGTAGATTTACAAGATGTGATTCAAGATTTTTTTGATCGTGCTGGTTTTGATTTAGCTATAGGTTATAACTGTGAACCTGTGCCACCAATTCAAGAAACGGATATTATTTGGGTGAATGAGTTGTTAAAAGCCCATGGTTTGCGGTAGACTCAATTTTCTGAATTCGGTCAATTTGCTTTAAATGCAAGATAATAATGCAATTATTACATGGAACCTTTAAATTACTTACATAAATAACAGATGATCACAATGACATTGTTTGTTACTGCTATTGTCCACTACAACACACACAATGTGGTGGTTTTTATATTCTCTTCAGTATTTTGAATTATGTCAGCTTCAATGGAATTGCAACCGACGTTAGGTAAAAGTATTTGTGAAGACTGTGCATTTTATGTCAAATTAGAGTGTACTCACCCCGATGAGTTAGGGGTTAATTGTGCTACTGTGATTTTTTGTAATTCATTCACTCCACCGGTAGAAATTAGACCTCTTGCAGAATTAATTTTATGTTATAATGCGGTTTGTCTTTGTTTTAGCCAAAAGTTAGAGTGACACGGTTATGTTTGAACTAACGAGCCCAAAGAACACCAAAAATACATAAAATCTAAACCTCTCTGTGATACCACAGAAAGAACTTTGCAAGAGGTCTATTGGTAGTCCTTGTGTGTCTTTCGGTAGTGATGATGAATAAAAGATACAATAATCCTAAAAAGTGTGATCGCTCATAATATAACTTACTTAGGTAATTTTTACCTAATAACTTGAATACAAGCATGTTGTCCTAGTAATTCATAAAGCTAAAGGTAGAACCTCATTCCATGTTTGACATCCAGAAGAGATAATTTTTCGGTGATTGTCTGTGTGTGAAGTCTAAATAAACTGAACGGTTTATTTTTAAGTGGGATTGAATTTTAGATTTTGAATGCTTTAAGGTTTTGATATTCCTGTATCTCACTGAATTAAAATAGGCATTCCCCCTTTTTCAGAACCGATGACGAAAATTTTAGAATTATACCGATGACGAAAATTTTAGAATTATTAGGTTGAGCAAGTTTTCCCGTAGCTTCCTTCAATTGAGCGTAATTGCAGAACTTGCTTAGTAAGTCCACCAGAGATAATTTTTTGAGAATCAGCTATACCTTTCGCTTGGATTTTCTTTCTCTCAGCTTCTTGACGCTCTTTTTATAACACAAATCTCATCTGTTGATTTTCTAGTTCTGTTGTTAATTGTTCAATTTCTACGGCTAAATTTCTATCGAGTTTCAAATTAGTGAGAGGAGAACCATTAATTTTAATTTAAATATTATTAAGCGCCGCTTGTAACTTTTCTGTTAAGAGTGGGTTATTCATCAGATAAAATATGTCTACGATTAATTTAGAAAAATTTAACTTAAAACTAAGTTCTTTATGAGCATTATCAGGGATAATACTAGATTATTACAGTATTAGGTTCATTTGCCATATCTGGCTGTCAATTTGGGTCGGTATCTCCCTCATAAATCTTCACAATATTCTTTATCTTCTCAATGAACTATGCAAATTATTAGTTAATGAAATCTGAACCGGAAGTTTATAGTATTACTGACCTGCAACATCAGCGTGAGACTATCTGGGACGGTGTGCGTAATTATCAAGCTCGTAACTTTTTACTACAAATGGAGTTAGGGGACTTAACTTTTTTCTACCACTTTAATACTAGTTACCCTGGTATTGTGGGGTTAATGCCTATAGTCAAAACAGCTATTGCTGACCCGACTCAATTTGAGCCAACGAGTAAATATTATGACCCTAAATCAAGTCCCGAATCCCCTCGGTGCCAAACAGTAGGAGTGGAATTTGTTGAGACTTTTTCTAACCCTATCTTGCTATCAACACTCAAAGAAAAATTTAGTTCTGATGAGCTACTTTTGGTCAGACCAGGAAATCGGTTATGGGTGATGCCTGTGTTGTCAGCAGTGGCTAAGAAAATACTACCTATATCATTTGTGACCAGTTAAGGCTGAAAGTCTTTTGTCAAGAGGCTTTTGGAGAAATAAATATGGAAAAAAAACTGGTCAGTCCCACGTTGAAGATCAGGAAAAGGAGCGACAATTAACTTAACATTTGGTTTTTGCTTCTGTTTGATAATACCTAAATCTCGATTTTGAGGGTCAGCAAAATATTTAACAGGATCTGTTGCCTTACCTTTTTGATGAGCCATAGTAAAATGATAAAGACCACGATAAATCATTTCTAATGAAATCTCATCAAAAGGCAGAGAAAGTTCATCTGCTAAGCCCGGATTTCTCACAAAAAGATAAAAAAAAGGGGTCAAAGACTGCGAAAATGTATATATAGCAGGCATTTCAGCAGT
>ERZ1034377.155-NODE-155-length-18234-cov-85.181087_pt1 | contig 18234 bp, 15 predicted proteins | sample MGYA00520584_ERZ1034377 | MGnify/ENA primary metagenome ERZ1034377 (study PRJEB33736, sample SAMEA104288464) | Azolla filiculoides | biome: Urban; feature: water surface; material: ditch water | place: Netherlands | collected 2014 ... | reverse complement strand
ACTTATTTATGGATGAATAGTTAGCTCATTTATCCTTAGCTAAGAGTTATTCAATTGGAGATAAGCTAATTCATCGCCTAATAGAAAAGTGATTGATTTTGTTTATATATCCATCAAGCTTTGCACTTAATATAGATGATTTTAAAATCCTCATTAGTTTTTATTAGGAAATAAGGTGCGTTTCCCCTGGAGTAAGTCATGATAAGGGTCTTTGCCGATAACGGGAGTCAGTGAGGTAAAAAGCAAATGACGACTTCTTTTGATAGAGTTACTTACAGTCAGCTTCTATTAGAGTTACAACCTAAAGTTATTACAGCAGAAGCAGAATAAGACCGCACTTTAGAAACTGTTGAAAAAATGATGGCGTATAAAGATCGGACAGCCGAACAGACTGCTATATTACAACTCTTAGTTACTCTGACTGAGGAGTTTGAAAAAAACTATCCCATGGAAACATCATCACCTTATGCTATAGTGCAACACCTGATGGAAGGACGTGGAATTAAACAAGCTCAACTAGTAGGAATAATTAGCTCTAAAGGAGTTGCTTCAGAAGTTGTGAATGGCAAAAGAGCAATTAGCAAAGCCCAAGCAAAAGCATTAGGATAGTTTTTTAATGTCTCTCCCTTATTGTTTATTTAGCAAGTAGTGATCACTGATTATTACCGCATGGTAACGAATTCCTCAGCCGAGCTAGGATGGATACCGATAGTAGCATCAAAGTTTGCTTTGGTAGCACCCATTTTGATTGCGATCGCAATTCCTTGAATAATCTCCGCCGCATTCGTTCCTACCATGTGTGCTCCCAGCACCTTATCGGTTTTCTTATCAACCACCAATTTCATTATGGTTTTTTCTTCTTTACCAGCTAAGGTGTAGTACATGGGACGGAAGCGAGTGCGATAAACTTTTAGTGCATCACCATGTTTTTCTCGGGCTTCTGCTTCTGTCAAACCTACTGTAGCAGCTTCAGGATTCGTAAAAATTGCGGTGGGGACATTTTCATAACTCATAATACGAGACTTACCACCAAATACCGTATCTGCAAAGGCTCGACCTTCATTAATCGCCACAGGAGTTAAATTAATCTTGTTTGTACAATCTCCCACTGCATAGATATTTCCTTCTACTGTTTGACTATATTTATCAACAATAACTGCTCCATCATGAAGCTTAACTTTGGTATTTTCCAAACCCAGGTTTTGTGTATTTGGTTTGCGGCCAAGAGCAGCTAAACTGACAGCATCCACAACAACTATCTCTTCAGACTCCCCATCTTTGCGAACTGTTACTTTAATTCCTTCTGCATCTTTTTCAAGAGTAATTAGTTGGATGTTATTGAGAATTCTAATCCCGTGGTTAATCATTCCTTGCTGAATTTCAGTCTGCAAATCTTGATCAAAACCACGCAAGATTGTTTCACTGCGTGTTATTTGAGTGACTTCTGTTCCCAGTCCGTTCATGATAGAAGCAAATTCTGAGCCGATGTAACCTCCCCCCAAAATTACCATACGTTCGGGCTGTTTCTGAAGATGGAAAATATCATCAGAGGTAATAGCGTGTTCAACTCCTAAAATGTTGGGTTTAATAGGATGGGCACCAACGGCAATCAATATCTTATCTGCTGTTAGTTGGTGATCGCCAACTAAAATTGTATGGGCATCAACGACTTTTCCATATCCTTGGAATACCTCAACTTTATAATTATCAAGCATTTTTTGATAAATTCCATTGAGGCGAATGACTTCATTGTTGACTGTACTAATCATCTTTTCCCAATCTAGAGAACTCTGGACAGCACTCCAACCATATCCTTTGGCATCCGAAAATAGCTCAGGAAAATGAGAAGCATAAACCATCAGTTTTTTAGGGACGCAGCCACGATTAACGCAGGTTCCGCCTAGTCGGTCAAATTCAGCAATTCCTACCTTAGCTTCGTATTCTGCGGCACGTCTGGCAGTCGCAATACCACCAGAACCAGCACCAATTACAAATAAGTCGAAATCGTAGGTCATATTAATTTTAGACTTTGGGTTTTGGATTGTATATTAAATATTTGCTTAAATATTTATACTATGGGTTTATACTATCGGTCAGAAATGGGGAGATTTGGAAACAGGGAAATGCGGAGCATAATATATGTTTCCGCCCCCTAGCTTCAATCACGAATTACACACTTTTGAGGTACTTTAACATGGTGTCTGCATCTGAAACTTCAAAGGGATCGCTGGGACAGTTGTCATCCAAACCTGGCTCAATGAACATCTTTTCAATTTTGCCATCATTTACTACCATTGAGTAGCGCCAAGAACGCATTCCAAAGCCCAGGTTAGATTTGTCAACTAACATTCCCATTTTACGAGTAAATTCGCCATTCCCATCAGGTAATAAAAAGACGTTCTCAGCGCCTTGTTGTTTACCCCATTGGTACATAACAAAAGCATCATTTACAGATATACAAATAACGCTATCTACCCCCAATGCTTGAAATTCTTTGTAGAGTTCCTCATAGGGGGGCAGATGTGAGGTGGAACAGGTGGGAGTAAAAGCTCCAGGTAATGAAAATACAACTACACGCTTGCCAGCAAACAGTTCTTCTGTGGTGCGATCTTGCCAGCGGAAAGGGTTGGGTCTACCAATGGACTCGTCACGGACACGCGTTTTGAACACGACACTAGGAACGGTTGCGATCAAAGCCATATTAACCTCTGAAATTTTGATGTGTGAAATTATGTTTGGTCTCTGGCGATGTATCTCACAATACTTTTTACTCAAGCAATGAGCAGTAAGCATAAACACTCATTTAATTTTAAAAATTAAATATTTTGTTAATTGATGAATATGATAACCTGTAATGAGGTTAAAAATTTCTAGGCAAACCTAGAATCATGCAGGAACAAGCAGGTTCAATTATTGAAACCTTAAACTCTAAGGGTTTGACGGTAACTCCTCAATGATGAGGTGAAAGTTGACAGTGAACAGACTGATAACTTATAACTAATTGTGATTGACATCACCTATTTACTGCTGTTGTTATCACCAAAAAGATTGATAATTCTTACCACTATTTGATTAAGTCAATTACTTCAAAGGTAGAGGTTCTAGGGGATATTAATATTATGAAGTTAAAGGAAAACCCCCATGCGCCACATCAAAATTCTTCCTGGTGCTGTTTCAGAAATCATCGCGACTTCTGCTGATAGTGGAATTTTGATTTTAGCAGATCGCTACGGACTGATGGCAGCTATTTTAGATGAGTTTATAAATGATGATGAAGCCCTCAATAGACTATTACTTCATGTGATTAGAGGTCCGATTCAGTTAATAGACCAAATCTCCTGCGATCGCTAAATATTATGTATCGCTAAATATTATGATGATTTTTTATATCCTTACAGAAGATTGGAGATCAATGAGGTACAGAATCTAAATCGAAACCTAGTACCGCCATGAATTCAAAGTGCTTCCTTCAGAAGAGCTACGGTAAAAAAATAGTGCTTCCAGCAGAGCAGGCTGCGCCAACAAAATCCAAAATGTATAAGCTGTGTGTGAGCTTTTCAGTGATTTGGAATGGTTGGTTTACTTACGCCATACTGTACTAGACAGCAAGAGAGTTTTACTTCTAACTCCTAACTCCTGACTCCTGACTCCTGACTCCTACTGTAATTTTAGTGATCAATAGAGGGTGCAGGGCTTTTGATAAGTCAAAAACAAGGCGTTTTTTCCCATACACCCTACACCCTACACCCTAAACTTGGGAATCTTCAACTTGACCAATGCGACGAATGTTAAGAATATCGCTCATTTTCTTAATTTGCACAAACAAGTGTTCTAATTGAGAGCGATCGCAAATATCAATTCCCAAATCCATCAGTGCCGGTTGTCCCAAAGCTGTTTTCACATTAGCATGGCGCACATTTATACCTTGGTCGCTCAACCGCGATAAAATATCCTTCAATATTCCCACTCTATCAAGAGTCTCAATTTGAATATCCACCGGATAAGTGTAAGGACGACCGCTATTTTCTATGGCAGTATTCCATCTGACTGGTACTAGTCGCTCACATTCCACATTATCCACATTATGACATCCTTGACGATGAATGGATATACCTCTTCCCCGCGTTACTACGCCTATAATCGCTTCCCCAGGAATCGGCGTACAACATCCAGCTATATGATAAAGCAAACCTTCTACACCAATAATAGGTGAATCACTAGCACGAGAAGTAATTGGTGGTGTATCTCGCGACGTTTTGGATGTTGACTCCTTGAGTATAAATGACATAACATCAGCCATCGGTTGTTGTGCTTTCACCACATCCCGCCAGCGATTTAACACCAAGTTTAAAGTAATTTCTCCATAACCTAAACCTGCTAGTAAATCTTCCACACTGTGATAATTGCACTTTTCAGCCACAGTATGCATTGCATTTGATTTCAGCAAGTGATCAAAACCAGTTTTACCGAGTTCCTTCTCTAATAAATCTCTTCCTCGTGACACATTTTCTTCCCGGCGCGATCGCTTGTACCATTGTTTGATGCGATATTTCGCCGCCGAAGTCCTGACAAAATTCAACCAATCCAAACTAGGATGGCTATTCTTTTGAGTAATAATATCAACAATATCGCCATTGTGTAATCGCGTCGATAATGGCACGATGCGCCCATTGACCCGCGCCCCTGCACAATGATTTCCCACCTCTGTATGAATTCGATAAGCAAAATCTATACTCGTAGATCCGGGACTTAGAGGAACAACATCCCCCTTTGGGGTGAAGACATAAACATCATCTTCAAATAGATTGTCTTTAACACTATCTAAGTATTCTTGAGCATCTTTTAAATCACTTTGCCACTCTAATAGTTGCCGTAACCAAGTAAACTTCTCATCTGTTCCTGTTAATTGGCTATTAGTAGAACCCCCGGTTTCTTTATACTTCCAATGTGCAGCAATCCCATACTCAGCAACATGATGCATTTCCATTGTCCGAATTTGCACTTCCAAAGGTCGGCCAGTCAAACCAATGACCCCAGTATGCAAGGACTGGTAACGGTTAGGTTTAGGCAGCCCAATGTAATCTTTGAATCTTCCTGGTATCGGGCGAAACGCATCATGAACAACAGCCAACGCCCGATAGCATTCTTCATTAGTTTGCACAATAATTCGCAGTGCAGCCAAATCATAAATTTCATGAAATTCTTTGTGCTGACGATGCATTTTTTGATAAATGCTATAAAGGTGTTTCGGACGACCGCTGACATCCAAACATTGGATTCCCGCCTGTTGCATTCGTTTCCGCAACACTTCCGTAGCTCTAGCCAATTTTTCTTCCCGCGCGGTTCGTTTTTCAGAAACGTGCTGCTGAATTTCTCGGAAAGCATCAGGTTCCAAATACTTAAATGCCAAATCTTCCAATTCCCATTTAACCCGCCAAATCCCCAAACGATTAGCTAAAGGTGCAAAGATATCTCGTGTTTCCTGGGCGCTACGGCGACGACTAGCTTCTGACATATACTGCAAGGTTCGCATATTATGCAAACGGTCTGCCAACTTCACCACAATTACCCGAATATCCTGCGCCATGGCCAAAAACATTCGCCGGAAATTTTCCGCTTGGCTTTCAGTTTTACTGGTGAAATTGATTTTAGAAAGCTTGGTGACACCTTCTACCAATTGTCTGACTTCAGCCCCAAAATGCTCTTCTATTTCTTCAATTGTGACTTCTGTATCTTCCACTACATCATGAAGAAATCCAGCTCCTATCATAGCTGGACTTCCTCCCAAATCACGCAGCAATCCGGCTACAGCTACAGGATGAGCTATATAAGCTTCTCCAGACTTGCGGTACTGACCTTGATGCAGTTGATAGGCAAATTGAAAAGCATGACAAATCAAAGCAATATCGCTATGCATTCGGTTATCTTCCGCTGTGCTAGTCTTTACTGGTGTTTCTCGTAAACATTTCTTGAGCCATTCCGGAAGACTGACATGAACTGAGGAATCAAGAAGTAAGCTGCTCATACAAGAGAAAAGATAAATTTTTGGTGGATAATAGAGATATAGATGAAAATTACAGCATCGTCAAAAGAAGATGCTGTCCCAAGTACAGGTAGGAAAAACAGTGTGAGGATGACTGTATAATTGCCTGTGAACATCATCCATTAAGGGTGTGCAGGCACATAAACAGAATATCCATATATGACAAACAAAGCCTGAGAGAATAATTCTAGGCTTCTAATTTGATTAAGTCCATGAAAGGCTTTATTCTAAAAGAAAATTTTCTTCACATTAATAGTAGCTAATTATATTGGACAAATATCCAGTTAATTAGTTTGGAAGTTTCATCTTGACAGGATGAAGTATAACAACCTCTATCCCTTGGCTAAAAGCTGTTGAAACTTTTTGTAGATTTTCACTTTCCAGAAGTCAAGTCTGCTGCATTCAGTGCTTGTTTGACAACAGAACTCATTAACTAATGTTAGCTGATTTGACGTAATATGTCTAATGTCTAGGAAAACAATGACATTTTGCAATACTAATAGGAGGTAGGAGTTAAAAGAAGGAGTTCAGGAGTATGGCTTATGCCACGCTATACTATCAGGAGTTAGGAGTTATGTCTCAGTATCTTGAAAAATATCAAGAATTTTCCACATTACTGGAGCAATTCTGCTCTTATGTCACCCAAAACCAAATAAGTGCTCCTTTTTTACGGCAGCATCTACGCGAGTTGCAGCAATGGTTTGTCCAGCAAATTGTGCCTATATGTGATCTGGACTGGCGTGAACAGTCTTATCAGACGGAGATTAGTAAGCAACTGCGATTGCTGGAAATAGATGTGATGTTTTTCCAAGGTGCAAGGCAGTCTGTAACGGCAGAAGCGAGACTTATAACCATTAGCAATCGCCTCACTACTCTAATTCAATATTGCCATGCCATAATGCAATCGGAAGCACCAGAAGGTTGAATTTAGTGATCATTTGTCAGTTATTCAAATTATTAATTTTCTCCCCTGCGCCCAATCATCAATCACCAATCACCTGTTACCTGTTATAATACGAACTAAGTTGGAAATATACAAACTATGCCACAGGACTTATCACCCCTTTGGATATCGCTGAAAACTTCATTTCTAGCGACTTTCATCACCTTCTTTATGGGTATTGGTGCTGCTTACTGGATGTTCGGATATAGAGGTAAAGGGAAATCTATCATCGAGGGTATTTTTATTGCACCGTTGATTTTACCACCTACAGTTGTTGGTTTTTTGTTGTTGCTATTTTTTGGTAGAAATGGTCCGGTTGGTAAATTGATGGAACTATTTAACCTCACAATAGTTTTTACTTGGTATGGTGCGGCTATAGCTGCAACTGTAGTTTCATTCCCGTTAATGTATAAAACTGCATTGGGATCTTTTGAACAAATTGATGCTAATTTGTTGCGTGTGGCGAGGACTTTAGGTGCTAAGGAACTAACAATATTTTGGCGGGTTAGTTTACCTTTAGCTTTTCCTGGCATTTTAGCAGGTGTAACATTAGCTTTTGCCCGTGCTTTGGGTGAATTTGGAGCAACTTTGATGTTAGCTGGTAACATTCCTGGACAAACGCAGAATGTACCGATGGCAATATATTTTGCTGTGGAAGCTGGGGATATCAATGAAGCTTGGTTTTGGGCGGTCTCAATTGTGGCAATTTCTCTATCCGGGATTATTTTAACTAACTTATGGCAAGAACAAAAACATAAAGTTAGAAGCATAAATAAAGAAATAGATAAACAAATAGAACCAGAAAATCAATCTTTCCTTGCATCTTCCAGATCTTCTGCATCCGGCTTATTTATAGATATTGAAAAAAAACTGGCAAATTTTCATCTCCAAGTAGCTTTTAATACAGATAGTCAACCATTAGGATTGTTGGGTGCTTCTGGTGCAGGAAAAAGTATGATTCTCCGTTGCATTGCGGGGATAGAAACACCAACACAAGGAGTAATTGTATTAAATAATAAAGTTTTATTTGATTCAAAAAAAGGAATTGATATTCCTGTTCGTAACCGTCGCATTGGATTTTTATTCCAGAATTATGCTTTATTTCCACATCTAAATGTGGCCCAGAATATCGCCTTTGGTTTACCAAAAAAATTATCTTGTGGAAATCTTAATTTAGAGGTAGAAAAACAATTAATAGCAATGGAACTACAGGGATTAGGTGATCGCTATCCTCACCAACTTTCTGGAGGACAACAACAAAGAGTAGCCTTAGCTAGGGCTTTGGCAAGTCAACCGGAAGGATTGCTCTTAGATGAGCCATTTTGCGCCCTTGATACACATCTACGCAGTCAGTTAGAACAACAGATGACAGAGACTTTAACTGATTATTCCGGTGTGACTTTATTTGTCACTCATAACATGGAAGAAGCATATCGGCTTTGTGCCAATTTATTAGTATTAGAAAATGGTAAAGAAGCTCATCATGGTTCTAAATATGAGATTTTTCAGCACCCTGCTACTATGAATGTGGCTAAAATAACTGGATGTAAAAACTTTTCTCGCGCTGTTTGTATATCATCCCAACAGCTAGAAGCCATTGATTGGAATTGTACTCTCCAAGTTGTAGAATCAGTTCCTAATAAATTATCTCATATCGGGATTCGCGCCCATCAAATTGTTTTTACCAATGACCCATATCAGGAAAATACTTTTCCCTGTTGGTTAGCCAGAACCAGTGAAACACCTCACCGGATTACCTTATTTTTAAAGTTGCATTCTCCGGCTCGAAATGTTCATGATCATCACTTGCAAGCTGAAGTTTATAAGGAAAAATGGGTAAAAATCAAAAACTTACCTTTTCCTTGGTATGTACATTTAGAACCTTTGCGGTTGATGTTAATGGAATAGTCTCGTGACTTCCCTTTGAATTTTGAATTGGTATTACTTGTCAGGTTTCAACAATAAATAAGATAACTATCCATCACTAACTGTAACACCAGCGCAATCGCCTGCGACTTCAGCAGTACCTCAAAAGACAGAATCTACCCTACCAAAACCTTTAATTTTGCCTCCTGTATCTTGGACTCATACATAAGGCCTAATGGTTCATAATATGCACTAAACAAAACTGTATCTTAACTAGATTTCCCAATTGATTGATAAAATACAAACTCTTTTTCATTCCCTGTGTGTAATTCTTGAGCAGAATTAGTAGATAATACTAATTATCTGAATCTCTGCAAGCTTTGATCAACAGGCTCTCTTGTAATTCCTGGGATTTTATATTTTTGATAAGCAGTCGCAGCACGATCAGTTTTCAAGTATTTCTAACGTTGGTTAATAGATTTTAATAACGCTTTTTTATCTGTTATTTCATCCTGTTCATTATCATAAGTTCTCCCATGTAAACAAGACAGATCCTTTTCAGAACAAGTAACAGGAATTTTTTGGACAAGTATAGGTGAGTTTTTGGTATCTTCAGTTTTCAAGGCAAATGCTAAATCCCATTTTGTGATTTGACATTCTGGAGAACTGATGTTTTTATTTTTCACCGCTGCTATTTCCAAGAAAAAAATTGTGGAAAAATTGGTAATCTGAGAGTTACGTTAAATATCTTGTTTATGACATTAACATAGGAGTTCAGTAGTTAGGAGGGAGAAGAAGAAAGAACGAGTCAGGATTTTTTTTAGTTGATCTGCTCCCAATTACGAATTTATTCATTCATATTATGGTAGGTAGCAACAGCAGAAGGTGAAATGCGATTTAAGTAACGGAAAATCCAATATTTGAATATAGTATCTAAAATTACGGGAAATGTAGCAATGAATAAAAAGATAAAATCCCTATTAGCAGGTAATCCCCAGTGTCGTGATAAACCTTCCAGAATTACTTCCCAACCGTGAGGAGAGTGAAAGCCGACAAATACATCAGTAAACAATATAATAATAAATGCTTTGGCGCTATCACTTAATCCATATACTATATGATCCAAGAAATCTTTGAGAACGGAAATAGAAGACTTACTGATAAATAACAGCCAGATAAAAGCAGCCACGGAAAAAATATCTGCAAATACATTTTTAATCGCATTAGAACTTTGACTCCAAAACTCCTCTGCTATTTCCTGTGCTTTCTCTTTCATCTGGCGTTCTAGAACTTCAGGTGATAGCGTTGGGGCATTAGTAATTAAGTTTTCAAATTTGATTCTTTCTTCAAACCTTTGCAGTTCTACAAGTGCTTCTTCTTCCATTTCTGCATTGAGAAAGACTTCCACGGCTTCTGCACTTCTAAAATGCTCAACTAAAGGACCGACAAATACAGCTTTAGCTATTTGATGAGTTAGCAGTGGTATGATGATGAGTAATAAAATAAAGCGAATAGAGATAATTGTTCTTTTTTGTGTTTGTCTAAAAGTTTTCACTACGTCTTGTTCAGAATTTGGATCTAATTCCGACTGTAGACGAGTAATGGTAGTTAAAATTGAACGAGGTAAAACTCCTGTAGTATCAGTTTTACGTTTGGGTTCTCTATCGTTGCTCTTAACTGGTAATATTGGTCTATTTAGTTGGGTAATGATCTGATTTTCGGCTACAATGTTAGGTGAAGGCACTAAATTTGTAGAATCTCTTTCTAAATCATCATCTGTGTATTTGGTAATGACCTGATCAATAAATTCTAGCTTTTCTAAAACTAAAACTGGAGTTGTATATTCTATGCCTGTTTTAGCAGCTGCTTGTTGTTTAGATTCATTGGAAAACCAACGACTGGCTTTAAATTCCGTCAGCCGCATCTGAGTATTTCTTAATAATTTCTTTAATTCTGTATAAAAATAGTCCATAACACTACTACTGTACATAGCAGAATCTGGGCATATTTTTTGACTATTAAAATGCTTATCTTCGAGTTCTTTAATTTTCAAGGCTGATTGATAAGCTTCATTTAAAGAGCGTTCTGGTGTCAGCAAGTACCATCGGTAAGCAGCTAATAGGAAAGGGTATATTTTTTGACCAAGCATAGAGTTTCTCATCGTCGATTATCATTTCACATAGTTTGGTGATTATGGAACTTAAGCTAACGCAAAAGTTATACTAACAACTATATAAGGAGTTTTTTTGTGGTTTTGGATTCTATTTGGATTGTCGGTAGTAGCCGCAGTGGTAAGACGACTCGTTTAGCCGAGCAGTTTTGTCATTGGGTACAAATTGGCAATCAACATACAGAACTATTTTATAGGAAAAATCAAAATAATAAAAAGGGTAAAAACTCAATTAAAACCGCAAATCTCCGACAAACAGAACCAGGAGTTTTGGTTTTAGCTTCTAATGATAATAATCGCCGTTTCTTAAGTGATAATATTGTCGCTTTGACTTCAGGAAAATCCCCAATTCGTGCTAAGACAACTGTGGGGTTTATTCAGGATGAGGTAATTTTATTTTGGCCGTTATTAATTGAATCTTTGCGAATTAAAGCACAATTCCCGGTCAGATTACGCCCAGAAACTGAGCAAGAATTAGCAACCAAATTGTGGCGTTATCAATTAGATGCTGAAACTTTGCAACGTGCAGGTGTGAATGAGTATCGCTTAGTTAGGCGGATATTGGACTTGTGGCAATTAGCAGCTTATGGTGGGTTAATTTGTGAAGATATTGCGAATATATTGCAAACAGGTTTAGAAGAAAATGGCAGGAATTTAGAACCAGAACTTTTAGGTTCTTTGCTGTTAGATTGGCGTAATTGGTGTTTAGAAAGGGGATTTTTGAGTTATGGACTGATAACGGAACTGTACAATCAGCATTTATTAACTAATGGTGATTATCAGCAAAAATTGATGCAACGTTATCAAAGAGTTATAGCAGATGATGTGGATGAATATCCAGCCATAGCCCGTAATTTGTTTGAGTTTCTGTTAGATAATGGTGCGATTGGGGCGTTTAGCTATAATCCAAAAGGGGCGGTGCGCTGGGGTTTAGGTGCAGATCCCAAATATTTAGAAGGGTTAGCAAGGCGTTGTCAGGTAGAAAATTTAGTCAGTCCGCGACAAAATAGCCTAGGGTATCGACTGACTACACAGATGCTAGAATTAGTCACCGAACCAATGGCGATGTTGAGCTTACCAAAGTCTGTGGAGTTGATTCAAACTTCTTCACGCGCTCAACTTTTGCGAAAAACAGCAGAAGAGATTATTCAAGCGATAAAATCAGGAATAGTGGAACAGGAAGAAGTGGCGATTATTGCACCTGGGTTAGATGCTATCGCACGTTATACTTTCATCGACATATTAACTAAACAAAATATTCCCGTCGAATCTCTCAATGACCAACGCCCCTTAATTAGTTCAGCAGCTATCAGAGCTTTACTCACCTTATTAGCTTTAGTTTACCCTGGCTTGGGACGGCTTGTAGACCGGGATGAAGTTGCAGAGATGTTGGTGGTGTTGAGTTGGAGTAATAGCCATGATGGAGAGTTAGTAACTTGGGAAGACGGAGAGAAAAAAGAATTCCCACAACCGAAGATTGATCCTGTACGCGCTGGGTTAATTGCAGATTACTGTTTTATACCGCATCCAGACAACCCACACCTACTAGAAGTAAAAACCTTTGAACGCTGGGATAGAATTGGCTACGTGGCAAGTCAAGCCTATGGAGATATTTTACAGTGGATTGAAAAACAGCGATACCTACTGCGATCACCACAAGAACAGCATCTTATCCCTACTCCCATTTCCCTGTTATATTTAGCAATTCAAAATTTTCTCTGTAAAAATAGCAATCCCCAATATCAACAACTAGCAGCACTGCGAGAACTATTAGAAACCGCCCAACATTACTGGGAAGTAGATACAAGATTAAAACAAACTGACTTACAACGAGCGGAACTTACCAATGTGATCGCCGAATTTATTCAACTCCTGCGCCGTGGTACAATTACAGCTAACCCGTACCCCTTACATCCCATCGGGAATACCAGAAAAGCCGTTACCTTAGCAACCATCTTCCAATACCGTGCTAGTCGCAGAAATCACCAATGGCATTTTTGGCTAGATGCAGGTTCACCGCTCTGGGCTAAAGGCGGTGCAGCCACTTTATACGGTGCTACTTTGTTCTTGCAAGATAGATTAGGTGAACCTTGGACAGCAGCCAATGAACAAAAAGCCCAAACACAAAGATTACACCGCATAATAGCAGATTTACTGGCGCGTGTTGGTGAGAAAATTTTTTTATGTCACAGTAATTTAGCCGTCAATGGACAGGAACAAATGGGTCCCCTATTACCTTTAGTTCATGCTTGTGGGACAGTTAATATTTCCTAAATGATTACCTCAATTTAACCGTGAATGTGTTAAATGAAGATCATTGCAATTAGCTAAAAATGCTTGTTCAATGACAAATAATTTCGACCAAGCACGAATTTAATGCTATTGGGACAGCCATTGGTGTTTCTAGTCGTCCTCCCACAACAAGGCCTTTTAGCAGTGATTTAAGTGGACATGAATTTTGGCAACTGCGTCAAGCTGGATATTGGCCAAAAGGATTGTTATTTGGTGCTTGTTCTTATTATTTACATAGCGATCACACCACCTGCACCTTAATGAGTACTCTATTTGGAATCATCTTTTTGTCCAAGGTAGACCCAACCAAGAATTAACACAGTTTACCCAACGCTTTCAAGATGCAAGGGAATTAGTAGTCATGCAACTTTCAGAACAAATCCAACAATTGGTACCTAAAGGTGTAGTAGGAATACACATCGAAAAAGGTGAATAAATCATCACCTAAAACCCACATTCCGCACTTCATTATGTACTACATGCGTAACTCTAAAAATAGACAATACAATAAAAATTGCCAACAACTGGGAACTCGTAAGTATTGACAATAAATTCAGGATAAAAGAAAGGATTCAGGTCTAAGGTAGAGGGATTAAAAAAGGTCTATGGAAAGCAGAGTGAACCATAGCTTTCATAGGTTGGTCAAAAAACTCAATTAGAGAAAGTGCTTGACGGCGACAAGTTTGTGTAACAGTCAATCAATTGGCAGTATGCTGGAATAGCGCCAGAGAAATAGAACTACCACAGACTTTTCGTTGTTTCAGTGCTAAATGTAACCTTGGTTCAGCTAAGTTATAATCAAGGTCTATTGCCTAAGGAAGGTAAAAGTTTACCAGGTTCCCCTGGGGCTTGATCAATGAATGAATGGAAGATTCAACTTTTGGTTGAAACTAGGATGGCCAAGTCAAGAATTTATGAAGGTTTTAGGTTTGTTGGAATAAAGGGTAGTTTTTAAAACCTTCATCTTAAAACCTTCATCTATGAGGTCGATGAATTTTGTGCCAATTTCTTGGTGATTGAAGCCAGGAATCTTGATTAGTGTCTTGAAGTGACGGGGTAGATGTGCCTGACATTTCTGTTGAGCTGTGACCGGATAAGCGTTATAGGCAATAAAGTCATCAGAAATGAGTACACCAGAGTAACTTGAACCCACAATGGATTCTAATTCGCCAGGACAAGGAGTATCAGGACCCATAAAATCAAGGGAAGTCACTATTGGCAAAAATCCATAACCATTGTTTCACCACTTTAACTACCCAGGGTGTTTCATACCCAAGGATATGAGGCTGGGTTTGTTTTATCCACTGTTTGAGGCTATAAATACTTTGAGCCACTGGACCATCTATTCCTTCATTGGTACCTACTAATGTTCCCACTCCAATTTCTATTTGACCCAGTTCCCACAACAACAAGTGTTGTTTTTCATAGGGTCAATGGCCCTAGTTATTGATCCATCCCAAAAAAGCTTGTCCTGTGATTCCTATATCTCGTCCCGGTACTATCTCTTGTGACCAGTGTGCCCTTTGTGTTTCTCCACACACACTATAAGTCTACGCATATTTTTCATATTCTACTATTTGGATTGGCCTGTCCACCAAGTCCCCTACTTGTTGTGTTTGGATTTTTATTGGTTCGCCAAACAATTCCCCCTGACCTCACGATCCACACACTTGCCGTCCCACTATCTAAAATCTATCTACTCCACCAAACACCTTTCTCCTTTCTCCCCTATGCCCTGGTTCTCCTCCTGGTTTCCGTTAATGTTATGGTCTCTAAATCTCTACTGACTTTGAGTTTCTCTATTTGTTTTTCCAGTTCTACTACTCTATTTGTTCGCTTCTCTATACTTTTCACCTGGTCAATAATGATTGATTTCTACCAGTTACTCTGTTCCCAACTGCTTCAATATCTCTCTGTCTAGTTTTGGTAGCAGCTTCTTTTCCATAACTGCTATATTCTGCCTCTCCTATCACACTTGTCAATACCCCACCACCTGAATCCTTACGGTGTTGGCTGTATAGTAGACCTCTTACAAAATCGTTTATGTGCTATGATAGGGAATTTTTACATTCTATGTATTTTTGGTGTTTTTTGGGATCGCTAATTCAAACATAACCGTGTAACTTTGACGTTTGGGTAAAACAAAGACAACTGCCTATTAATTGGAACATAAAATTAATTCTGCAAGAGTTCTAATGTTTGCATAGCGTCTGGTTGAAAAAATACAATGTCCTAATTTGAAAACCCTGATTTTAATTATGAGGTTTCCCACACACCTTTCATAAAATAACTTGGTCAAATTGAGTAAATTTCCCTACAATCTATCAAGAGAGATCGAGGCTAAGAAGATTGGACGACAACTACCAAACCTATTTAAATCGGGTAGCACGCATGACGCTACCAGAATTTTACAGAACCCAAGTTCAGCATATCCAGGAATCTTCTAAATTTAGGGAGAATTCTGGAGTTAGAGAAGCTGCTCCTTTTCCTGGCTATACGCTGATAACCCCAGCAGCAGGAGAAGATAGGGAAAATGTAGCCTTTTACAAACAAATAGAGACTTATCAGCGATCGCTGTTGGAGTTACCAGTCAACTGTGATTTAATTGTACCTGTACCTCCGGCAAGCTTTCATTTGACTGTTGCAGATTTGATTTGGGATCATGCTTTTGTTCATGCCACTGAAAAAAATCCCCAATTTGAACAGGAGTTAAACTCTTGCTTGGGTGATTTGTTTAACCAGTATCAACAGTTGAGGAGCAAAGCTACTGATCCGATTTCTTGGCAAATGCTAGGACTGATAGTGATGCCAAGGGCTATAGGTGTGTGTTTAATCCCCAAAGATGAACGCTGTTATGAGGAGATAATTCAACTCCGTCGGCTAATTTACCAAAATCGTAACTTAATGGGCTTGGGTATTGAGCAACATTATCACTTTACTGCTCATATTACATTAGGCTATTTCGGTGAAATCTTTGCTGAACTAGACCGGATAAAACTCAGTAATCAGTTGTCTGATTTAAATCAACAATGGCTGTTAAGTTTTCCAGAAATTTTAATCCATCGGGTTGAGTTGCGGAAGTTTGATAACATGACAAAATATTATCGTCAACCAGACTGGACTAGTTTAGATTTTTAATTTGTCAGGTGTCAGTTGTCAGTGGTTATTCTCCCCATTTCCCTGACTTCTGATTGCTGACTAAAATTCTGGTTGTTGATAGGCTAAATAAACAGCTTCTCAAAAAACATCAGATGGAATATCGCCTGGCATAATTCCCAAGTTAATGATAGATTCTACCTGCTCAGATAATTTTAGTGATAGAGAAGATACCCTACCTTTATTTGATATTCCATTACGGCTCTGTCAATATTCACGAATAATAGCAAAATCATCTGGTAATAATTGGGATAAATCGGGAATTTCTTGCAAACTCATATGAAATGATTTTGCTTATTCTGAAATAGTCAAATTTACAGATGTTGCTACTGGTTGGGCTTGAATTACTATAGTACCTGCGACTAAATCACCGAGGCACTTTTCACTTTTGTTGAACATAATTAAAAGAGCCCCAATAAACAAAGACTCATCTATAGGACGCACTAAAGCCCGGAGTCCAGCTTGTTCTATGCTCAGAAGCCTACCATCATCTCGGACTATACGAATTTTGGCAATGTATTTACCAGGAGTTTGTCCTTGCCAAATAGTTTCAAAAAAGACAAAATAACCTGTGTAAATTAAGAATAGACTCAAGAATGCCATCGCAGTCATCCAGAAACCGAAGCCTGTTCCAAGAATCTCTAAGTCCAATATAAATTAACTGCGCTGAAATTTAGACCCAGACGAAGATCAACATGGCTAAACTCAAACCCAAAATATTATAGTCAATTATCAGCATCCAAGCCCTACTTCCTCTTCCAGCCTAGGTAAATTCTAACTCAACGCTTTCTGGTGTACTGAATTTAATCCGATTGAATAGGTGCATATTAAATAATTTAAAGTGCTTCTTTTATAAGATCTAGGCTAACACAATAGGGCTGCCAGCAGGCTGCGCCAAGAAAATTCGAAATTCCTACCAGGGCTTTATATTCCTACCGTAACACAGTTAGCAATAAATAAGCAGGAATTCACAGCAGAAATTAAATTCGCATAGTCAGCGGTCAGCACTATTAAGTATTAATTAAAGATAGTGAAATTCCAGTTAAATTGCGTGATCGCGCAGTTGCAAACCTAAACCCTCATGGCGACTCCTCAAGTCATAATATAAAACAGCTTTCATTGATTGCCAGAATGGCATTACAAAAATTCCTCCTAACAAACTGATTACCATAGCAATAGCATAGACAAGCCAGTAGATACTGGTTCTAGCATCTACTGGCAGCAAGGATAAACTGGGTAAATAATTCAGGACTGACGCAACTGGCACAAATAGCAGGCGGGATATAGCCCTGGCACGCAAAAATTGAACTCAAACCAAGCACATAGGAAGACTTGGGCATTTTAGTTGCTAAATTAAATAATTAGAAAGCAATCTATGCTTGTTTTGATAAATAGTTTGACCAGTTTGATAGCCTAGATTCTTTAATCTTATCCGAACCAACACTGCACAAGCAATATGATTTCTTTGAAGCCTAGCTTTACGAAATTGACAAGATTCAATGCCACTTATTTGTTTAATCCCTCAGTGAAAATCCTAGATTTTCCAACGAATTTCACACACCTCTTGTACAACATTCGTAGAACTTTGAAATAAATCGTTAGTAGCGACATAGTCTGTTCTGTTGGTAGAAACAGCAACCCGGAATAGTTTCACTTTTTTCTGAGCGGGAAACCCTTTAATTTTTAAAATTTTACCACATTCTAACTCTTCAGTACTCCATTCTTCTAATAATTCAATAGGTTTATCTTTTTCTTTGGCAAATG
>ERZ1034377.151-NODE-151-length-18278-cov-73.558815_pt1 | contig 18278 bp, 16 predicted proteins | sample MGYA00520584_ERZ1034377 | MGnify/ENA primary metagenome ERZ1034377 (study PRJEB33736, sample SAMEA104288464) | Azolla filiculoides | biome: Urban; feature: water surface; material: ditch water | place: Netherlands | collected 2014 ... | reverse complement strand
ATTGATGATGTATCAAAATTTAGTCTCACATCAGGTCATGTAAATTTATTTTTTACTGCTTGTGAGAAATCCGGGTTTAGGGCATACAGGGTAATTACTGTACCTACTAAGGTAGCTAACAGCGCAATTAATATAACTCGCACTAACATCTCTAAAGAATAGGAGTTGGATATGATGAAACTAAAAAGTAATGGCAAAAGTGGGATGTGCGTGCCTAAAACAGCCACTAACATAATCTTGGCTGTATAACTTTTTTAACGAATCTAAAACAATTTAAGGATGAATGAATATAGATAGAGTTTTTGATTGTGTCGCATAACTTTTGATGAATTTTGTGTTAAAATTTATATTTTTTTATAGGAAAATAGGAAAGGTTGTGATCTCTTTCGGTAAATTTACAAGTCTAATTTTTAATATTCCCAATTTGTTTTCTGAAGTTTCTATGGTTTTGGATTACTGCGATTTTTGTAGAAAAAACTACAATATCCCCAACTTTTCGGAGAGGTCGGGGATATATTCATAGCGAAGAGGAAAAACCGATATAATATTCGTATCAATTCGTATAGCTGGAGAATTGCCGCTCTAGAGCGGCAAATACCGGACAAGGGGCTGAAGCTTGTAAACTATCAGGTTTACTCCAAGTAAATGGTGCTTGATGCGCCGCAGACATCCATAAAAGTCTTTTTGCCCTGGTCATAGCAACATACAATAAACGGTATTCTTCGGCCATTTTAAGGTATTTGGCTTGTTCCCAAGCTTGGCTTACATTGGGTATAGTTTCTGTTTGTTGATGAAGTCCGGCGCGAATTTGGGCGCGTGCTACTTCTGATAAGGTAAAATCGCCTAGAAATTGGCTTTGGGGAGGAACCCAAAATTTACCAGGAATTAAGTTTTCATGCAAAAACGGTAGGAAAACATAATCCCAGTCCAACCCTTTCGCTTTGTGCATAGTGGTAATTGTTAATTGTCCCTTTTTGGTATATTGTTCTTCTGAATTTTCTGTATCTACTGGTTCAAAGCGTTCAGAATTGACGATTTCACTTAAAGCCGACAGCATTGAACCCATAGAATTATTACCCCAATTTTGCAGGTTTACCCGTTCTGCAAGTTTGTCAGCGGTGGCTAACTCCGCTTGGTCGTAATTTAAGGTTAAGGCTAAAAACGGAATAATTTGATATATGGGTAGTTCTAAACGGGCATGAAGTAAACTGCGACACAAATGAGCAGCTTTTCGAACTATTTCTGTTTGAGGAGTGGCTAGGGGTCCAGGATATAAAAATTGTTCTGGGATACTGGCTAGGGAGTTAATGTCTTGGATGGGAATTAATTGACGTTGTACTAAAACCTGGAGAGTGGCTTTTAAATAATCAGAGGAATGCGGGCGATCGCAAAATTGCAATAATGATAAAATTTCTTGTGGAACATGAGAACGTCTTTCCATTTCTCCCACATCATAAAGTTTAATTTGATGTTCTTGACAAATAGCTTCTAAAGCCGATGTTAACCATCTCCCTTGACGATTTTCCCTGACTAATACCGCCGCACGGGAATCAGAGTTTTGAGTAAATAATTCAATTACTTTCTGGGAAAGCAACTCAACTGTATGATGAATATCACGAGGGCTATACAATTCCAGACCTTTACCAAATGGTGCAGGATTAGCATTTAGTTGGGGTTCACCCATATTAACAGCCGCAATTTTCTGGGAGAGAAATGGTGTTTGTCCGTTCTTAGTTATGGTTGACCATTGACTATTTACCCACTCCAATGCAAAGTTGGCTGCATCAATAATAATTTTGCTACTACGACCAGCTTGATTCATTGTTGCTAGTCGTTGATTAATATCACAATTCTTACAAAACTCCCGAAAATAAATCGGATCAGCAGGTGTAAAAGTTGAATTAATCGCCTGATTAGGATCACCAACTCTGACTAAATTGAGTGTTGACTGATCTGCATTATTGCCGTCTTCTTCACCAGCTAGTATTTCTAAAAGCTGCGTTTGTAGTGGGCTAGAATCTTGGGCTTCATCTTCAAAAATTGCGAAAATTTGATTTTGTTCAATCCGTCTGGCGCTAGAATTTTCTAAGACGCGTAAAGCGGCTAACATCATATCATCGTAGTCAATGAAATCTTGGGAAGCCATTAATTTTTGATATTGTTCATACAATCCCGCTGCCACTTGTAAAATTTGATAGGTATCTTGGGTTCTTTCACTCCATTTATAGAGTTTTTCCGGTAATATTCCCGAACTTTTAGCTTCGTGAATGACCGTATAAGCTAAGTCTGGTAATACTTCTGTGCGTAGCACAGACTGACGACGTAGTTTTTCTGTTTCTTCACCATCAAATTTTTGACCTTCTAGTAAGCGTCGATAAAGTTCAGGATTTTTTGTAATCCATTGTTCTACGGCTGCGCGGATGAAGCGATGAGTTTGATTAGGGGTGATTAATGTGACGTTTTCTAACTGCAACCCGGATAAATCAGGATAACGATTGGCTATATTTAAGGCTAAACCGTGGAGGGTATAAACAGCAAAGCCTGTTTGTGGTAAGGATAGTTTCTTAAGTTTATCGCGGATTTTTAATTTTAGGTTAGCAGCAGCAGAACGGGTAAAGGTGACAACTACTAACTGACGCCGATAATTATTACCTGTGGTGAGGGAATACTGATACTGGCGAGCTATTGCTATGGCTGCTGCTGCTGCCATTCCTGTAGATTTACCAGCACCAGGCACAGCAGATACAGCCAATGGACCCGATTCCCAATTAGCCATTTGCTTTTGTCCAGGTCGCAGACTATGACGAATTTTGTCAATATTTTTTCGTAACTTAGCTGCTGGTGATGGCTGAATATCTTCTATTTCCAGGCTTTCTTGATTGACTATAACCATAAAATTATCTTTTGACATATTAGAATTTAGACTTCTATTTTAATTATGACAGCAGAGAAATGAACAACATTGATTTATTATTTATCTTTAATTAGTGTTCAATACTTGTCAGTTCAGAGGGGAAGGGGCAAAATCAAACCTGAATGCTCAATCGCAAACTATATCTACATTATCTGGGTTTAACTGGTGTTATTACACTGGGGGCTATTTTGCGCTTTTGGCATTTGGACTTGAAACCCCTGTGGCTAGATGAAATAATTACTGCTATTTTTAGTTTGGGTAAAAGTTACCGTGATTTACCTTTATATGTAGTTTTTCCTCTCCACCAGCTACAGGAAATTTTTACTTTTCAGCCTGGGGTTACCTGTTCTCAAATTGCGGAAAATCTTGCCCGTTATTCTACGCATCCACCGCTGTTCTTTTGTGGTATGTACAGTTGGTTAGGGTGGTTAAATCCTTTGGGTACAGATTGGGTAACAAAGTTACGATCGCTCTCAGTTTTATTTGGTGTGGCTGCTATCATGGCCATTTATGGTGTTAATAGTATTGCCTTTTATCCCGCTTCTGGAATCATTGCCGCATTGTTCATGGCTTTATCCCCCTTTGCTGTGTATCTTTCCCAAGAAGCAAGGCACTACACTTTACCTATGCTCTTGATAATTTTATCATTGTTCTTGCTCATTAAAATCCAGCAAGATATCTTTACCAGGCAGCATGTTAGATTTGGTGTTTGGTTATTATGGTCAATTCTTAATAGTCTTGGTCTTTATATTCACTACTTTTTTAGTATCGCGTTTAGTGCCGAGATTGCCACACTGTCACTAATAATTTATTACGGCAGAACAACAATTATTAACCTGCGTCAAATTTGTTTATATCTAACTATATCTACCTGCGGCGTTATTATTAGTTATATTCCCTGGTTGTTGGTAGTATTCAGCCGTTTTCGTAGTTTAGATACTAACTGGTTGCCATCTCCTCATCATCTTGAACCCATCTATCATACTTTGATTAATTGGGCATTAATGATCATTTCTCTCCCTCTAGAAAATCAGTCCATAGGAATTGCGGTTATTTGTGGATGTTTCATGGTAGTGTTTACAATTTGGGTGGGAATACAAGTTTTTACAAGTTTAAAATTACTGTGGTCAGAAAGTAAAACTCATTTATCTACATTAATTCTTTTGAGTTTTACTTTTTTTGTTTTACTTCAATTTTTAATTATTGCTTATTTACTAGGTAAAGATATTACGCTTGTCCCGCGTTATAGTTTTGTTTACTATCCTGGGTTTTGTGCCCTTTTAGCAGCAAGTTTAGAAAAAATTAGAACGACAAGATTCATTTTTCTAATAGTAGGTATTGTCAGTTGTATTTTTGTTGTTAATAATTTAACTTTTCAAAAACCTTTTCTACCTGACTTAGTTGCCAAAAATATGAATTTAGAACCTGATGTACCCTTGATGTTGGTGATAAAATACGACAGTTATCAAGATGTAGCAGCAGGTTTAAGTTGGGCTTTGGCATTGGAGAAATTAAGATACCATGAAATTCAAAACCAATCAAACTCATTCAATAATGATAGTTTGGCTTTTGTATATAAATCTGCTGATTTATCTTCTCTTACTCACAAGGTTGGTAAATTTTCCCACTTCCATAAATCTCAGTTTCATTTATGGTTTGTAGGCTCAGGAATGAGAAAAAAAGATTACGCTGGCAAGTTAAGAATTGCTGGGCAAATCAATTGTGATATAGAACCTACCCAGCATTATCGTAGTGGTCAATTTCCCTATCAGCTTTATCGTTGTGAAAAGAGGGAATAGGGAACATAGGATAAATATTATCTTTCTTCTGCCTCTTGCTTTTTGCCTTCTTCCACTGATAACTGGTATTTATTCGTCAATTTGCCAAGAGTCTTTGGTAAATTCTTCATCGAGAACTTTCTTAGGACGTAAAATAATGATGATTTTTCCTAATAAAGTGTTTTCTGGTGCTGTTTCAAACCATTGAAAATCAACTTCTCCAGAGTTCTCAAATGCAAAGTAACTAGATGGATCCCATTGTCTTTGGGCCCGATCTATGACGACTATAACTGGTTCTATTTTGGTTTGTGTGGGGTTGGGGAAAATATCACTACTGGCAACAATTACTACTGGATCTTCTGCTGACTGTAACACTTGCCAACCTGGTAAAGCTACCCAAGCTTGTTCTCCGGCAAATTTGACAATGCGAAATGGTTCAACTTCTGTAATTATGGGTACGGAACGTACATGTTTTGGTGTTAATGGCAACTCACCCACTACAGGGACAATTCTGGGTAAGTCTTCGTCTGATTCTAGACGGAAAAAGGGGAGAATTGGGGCTGGACGTTGGGCAATTACGGTAAAATCAGTTAGTAGTTGTTCGATTTGTTTTCTGGCTGTGGGCGAATTAACAAAACGTAACCCCTTAGCAATTAAGCGTGATCGCTCTTGTAAATCGGAGTTTTGTCTGGCTAATTTCCAAGCTTGATAAGCTACTGCATCCCCTGGATGTTCGGTAAAACCTTGTGGTGGTGTGGAGAAGCGAGAAAAATCCTTAATTGCTTTGGCTATCTCCCGCGCTTCGTCTATGTCGAGTTTATGGAGAAAAATCAGGTCTGCGGCTGCGGCTCGATCTTCTTGAGTCAGTAAGCGTAGTTCGTAGAGAATATCACTAGCTCTTGTCCCGTAGTATGCCCTTGTTGCTTCAGATGCGCCACACTTTTCTAAAGCACTGTAAACCTGAGAACCAACAATCACTTGATTCTGTTGGATTGGCTCAAATCCAGTGGCTTCAAAGATATCTTGGGGATTGTAACCATTTTTTTGGAGGAAGCCTATCGCCTTCCCCCATTCTACCCAGTTACCTTGTTTTTGTCTTAACTTGACTAATAATTCTTGTGCTGTATCGTTAACAGTATGATCAGTATCTTGAGAGTTGGATTGTAATTCAGTCATAATTCTGATTTGTAAGCGTCAACTTAATATGGTGATAGTAGTTTTTGCAGTTATGGACTTGGCTGCTGGCATCAGCTTTTAGTCTTTACTCCAGACTCTGATCTCATCTATCAAGGTGTAATTAAAATATGTTACAGCTTAATCTGAGAAGCAAATCTTATTTTAATCTGCTTAATGCCCACACAAAATTAATCCCCAGACAGAAAGGAAAAATCACCAAATCCTATACAAATCTATATATCTAGTCCCGAAATCTACTAATGAGCTTCTATACACCCTACAGCCTATCTCCTATGCCCAGCTTATTGACTTCTGAAGTCAACTGTATGTTGAATCTGTTGAATCACTGACAACAAATATTTTCAACTCAGCCTTGTATGGAATATAACAAAATTGTGAAGATGATATAAAGCAAAATATGAATAACCCTAATGTCGAAGTTGATACAATTAACCGTCCATTAAGTAGCCGCGAACGGAATCAAAAGCTCAAAATCCTCGTAGTTGATGATGAACAAGATAATCTAGATTTGCTGTATCGCACCTTTCGCCGTGATTTTAATGTCCTCAAGGCTGATAGTGGTTCAAATGCGCTGCAACTGTTGGAAGCAGAGGGTGAAGTGGCGGTAATTATCTCTGATCAGCGGATGCCAGAAATGAAAGGAACTGAATTTCTGAGCCGAACTGTACCACAATTTCCCGATACAGTTAGAATTATTCTTACCGGTTTCACTGATATTGAAGATTTGGTAGAGGCTATTAATGCTGGTCAAGTTTTCAAGTACATTACCAAACCGTGGGACTCTGGAGAACTGAAAGAAGTGGTGCAAAGAGCAGCAGCAACCTATGATTTACTGAAGCAACGCACAGAAGAATTGCGCCGTGCTAATTCCCAAATGCACCTTTTGACTGTTTTAGTGGAAGTGACACAAGTTGCTTCTAGTTTAGAAGCAACTCTAATTCCTATCGCTAAAGCCTTTAGTGAAACTTTTACTGCCGATAGCTGTATTGTACAACTTATAGAAGGAAATACTCTGACGGAAACCCAAGGTGCTTACAGTGATAAAGGAGTAGTTGACAATTGGCTCTCCCAAGATCCACTAGCCAAAAACGCGATCGCCACTGGCCAAATCCAATCATCTCTCAATATACCTAAAGACCCTAATCTCAACAGTCTTACTCACTACCAAGCAGCTGGTGTGGAAGCACATTTAATTATCCCCATTATTTATCGACAGCAAATGTTGGGAGTGTTATCGCTACAGTGGCAAGAACCTTGTTATTTAAGAGCAGATGAACTTAAACTCATACATCTATCAGTAGAATTAATAGCAATCGCCTTATCGAGTAGTTATAGGGGTCTAGAGGTGTAGGGGGAAAAAATCTAACGACTAATGACTAATGACTAACGAAATTCCTGACATTTTCATTCGTGACATTTTCAACCGTATTGCTCCCGTATATGACCAATTAAACGACCGGTTAAGTTTGGGACAACACCGGATATGGAAAGAAATGACTGTAAAATGGAGTGCAGCTAAACCAGGAGATACTTGCTTGGATTTGTGTTGTGGTAGTGGTGATTTAACTTTTAGACTGGCGCGATATGTAGGAGTGAACGGAAAAGTATATGGTATGGACTTTTCTTGTAACTTACTGGAAACTGCTAAACAGCGTTGCCAAATATATTACCCCCAACCAGCTATAGACTGGATAGAAGCTGATGTGCTAAACCTGCCCTTTGACAACAATCAATTTGATGCGATCACCATGGGCTATGGGTTGAGAAATGTTAAAGATATACCTCGTAGTCTTCAAGAAATACATCGTGTCCTCAAACCTGGTGGGAAAGCAGCAATATTAGACTTTCATCGCCCTGATAATGGCATATTTCGGGCTTTTCAGAAGTGGTATTTAGATAACCTGGTTGTTCCCCTAGCAACTAATTTGGGTGTCAAGGAAGAATATGCTTATATTAGTTCCAGCTTAGACCACTTCCCCACAGGTAGACAGCAAGTAGAAATAGCGCGTCAAGCGGGTTTTACTAACGCCACACACTATCCCATCTCTAACGGTATGATGGGAGTGTTGGTAATTGGTAATGGGTAATGGGTAATTGGTAATGGGTAATTGGTAATGGGTAATTGGTAATGGGTAATTGGTAATTAGTAAAAGTATTTCCTTTGTCCCCAGTCCTTTGTCCCCAGCCCTTTGTCCCCAGTCCTTTGTCCCCAGTCCTTTGTCCCCAGTCCTTTGTCCCCAGTCCTTTGTCCCCAGTCCTTTGTCCCCAGTCCTTTGTCCCCAGTCCTTTTTTCCTAATCCAAAATACTGTGGATTGGTCTCATCTTTGGCTTTATATATCACCCCCAATTCTGGGTGGAGTTATTGGCTATTTCACAAATGATATAGCCATAAAAATGCTATTTCGCCCTTATCGACCTATCTATATTCTTGGCCGAAGAGTGCCTTTTACTCCTGGATTGATACCTGCTAATCAGGAGCGTTTGGCGAAAAATATTTCTAATACCATTATGGGATCGTTGTTAACGCCAGAGGAATTACAAAAGCTGGCGCGGCGACTCCTACAAACAGAAAGAGTACAAGGCGCGATTTCTTGGTTATTACAGTTAGCAGTTGAACAAATTCAAGGTGATAAAAATCAGAAAAGTATCAAAATTGTGGCAGGAATTTTACGGGATTTGTTGGGAGAATCCTTACCTCGATTACTGAAGGTTTTGGCTCGTCAAGAGAATTTTTTAGAAGCGCAAATTAACCAGATTTTTGACCAAATATTACTGGAATCTCAACTGAGTGAAGAACAATCTACACGCTTGGCTGATTGGTTGTTACAAGTAGTTTTACCACCGGATGCGTTAAGACAAGCAATAGTTGACTTTTTAACAGACCGCACAATTCAAACTATTGATGATAGCTTTCGAGAAAAAACTAGTGGTACTTACTGGGTAGTAGCAAATCTGTTTGGTTTACGTAATACTCTGACTCGATTAAGGACATTTTGTTTAGATGAAAAAGAGGCTACTAATAAGCGATTGCAAGAATTAATTCAAGATTTGCAAATGCGCGATCGCCTCAAAAAATTACTACAGGATTTATCTTTACAAAACTTACCAGTTGCTACAGTCCGTCAACTTAGAAAAACCAGCAGGGAAAGTGTTCATTATTACCTCCAAAATAGTGGTAGCACTTTGTTAGAGGAATTAACGGAATCAGCAGACTGGAAAAATATTGCTAGTTTGTTATTAAAGCGTCTTGGTAATTCATCTGTTATTGGTACTTCTTTGGAAGTAGTGTCTAAAGAATTAGCTTTAATTTTAGAACGGTATTTGGAAAAAGATTTAGAAGTAATTGTCGCACAAGTAATTCCTATTTTGTCTATAGATCAAGTGATTATTGATCGTGTAAAAGCAACTTCTCCTGCTGATTTAGAAGCCGGAATTGAAGGAATTGTTAAAAATGAATTACAAGCAATTGTGACTTTAGGTGGAATTTTGGGTTTTGTTGTCGGGTTGTTACAAGTAGGTTTTCTATTTTTGAGTCGATATTAATTGTTGATAGAATGTTTTACTTGCAATATGCACATAAACCATCTATCAACTTTCTAACTCTGTCACCTGTCACCTACTAAGTAAGTGGGGGTTAAACATTGTCGTTATGACAAGGCAAGAGGTGAACCAGCGCGGTATTGGGGAGCCACTGCGGTGGAAGGTTTTCCCGGCATAAAGCAAGTGGCCTGGTTTCCCCCATGTAGGGGCTTCGCCTTCCCCCAGGGTGCGACTGGAGAACCAGAAAGGCAATAGGGAAGAGGTTTTCGGGCTAAATTACATTTTTTTACATACTTTTGTTTTTTCACGTCGTTCTACTTAACATTTCAAAAATGTCCCGGCCAAGGTGAGGTGGGAGCATCAGCATCAACTGTCGATAAATGATCTGTAGAATAGTCTTGTGCTAAACCTATATTTACATCTTCATAAACCACTAACTTATTCAGATCCTCTAAGACTTGGGATGCAGAATTATATCGCTGTTGATGATCATCCAAAACCATTTTATTAATAATTGCTGCTAATTCCTCGCTTACTATTGCTTTGTCAAGCCATTTTACTTCTCCATCCGTATCTCTTTCTAATTCATGAGGAGATATACCAGTTAAGGCTTTAATGCCAATCATTCCTACAGCATAAATATCACTATTATATTTAGGACGACCGAAACATTGCTCATTAGGGGCATAACCTCTTGTCCCAATGCCGATGGTGAAAGCAGTTGAATCAAAACTTTCGGTGATTTGGGTGCTAACTTCTTTAACAGCACCAAAGTCAATTAATACTAGTTTCCAATCTGAGTGACGACGGATAATATTGTTAGGTTTAATATCTCGGTGGATTACACCATTCTCATGGACAAATGTTAATATTTGCAATAGTTCTTTTAACAGCGAGATTGTTAAATTTTCTATGATACACTTACCTGAGATTAGTTCCTGATTTAAAGGATGTCCAATTATATACTCTTGGATTAAATAAAATTCTTCGTCTTCCTCAAAATATGCTAAAAGCTGAGGAATTTGGTTATGTGTTCCCAACTTTTCCAAAGTATTCGCTTCTGCACCAAATAAACGCCTAGCAAGTGCTAAATCTTCTGATCTTGTCGTGGCTGGTTTTAGTTGCTTGACAACGCATTGAGGATTACCAGGATATTGTATATCTTCTGCAATGTAAGTTTCACTAAATCCTCCTGCACCAAGCACTTTGATAATTTTGTATCGTCCGGCTAAAATTTTACCGTTCAATGCTAAATCCCTTTGTTGTATTAGGTCTTGCAGGTCATCTTGTTAATTAATAATTTCCTGAACCACAGGAGAAGATTTATATTTCTGAAAAATTAGTAATAAGTTATGTTTGTGGATTTTTTCCCTAGCTACTTCAGTGCCTAAATATAGAGAGTCCAGTTAAGGCGATGGCTATGATTGGTATTGTAGTGGGAAACATTAATTTACCATAAATAAAGCTGGTATAGCTAATTCCTCCCCACACACCAGCTAAGGCAATACTTAATAAGAATCGCCGGATACCCTGTTTTCTTCTCGTTACTACCATAGATGAACCACTTACCAACAGCAGTACAAATAAACCTCTCCATAATGGACTTCTAATGGCTGTGGCAATGGATTTATTGGCCATTAAGGTTGGGACCCATTGGCATAAATTTCTACACCAGCCATGCTGTTACGTGGTGAAACAGCCACTCGATGATCATCATAGCTTAATTTCGCTGTAGCGCTAATTAGCGCGATCTTATTTTGCAAAAACTGTCCTTGTTGCAAATAATTATTCCAGTTTTCTGGCTCAAACAGATACCACAAAGGAATTGTCCTGAATGTCTCCCCATTTCCCCAAAAATAAATGTGATCGCCCCTGGGTTGGGAATAATTCACTTGTGCTGCTGCTAAAAGAGCTTCCTCAAAAGAGGGCATTTTTGAGTTAAAAACAGTGCTTGGCTTTCACAAGGGTGAAAATTCACTGGATAAGCGATGAATTTTACCGTCTAACTCCAGGGGAAAATTGACTGCACCTATTGACACCACCCCAAAACGAAAAATAGGCTGTGGTTGGGTCAATGGCTGAAATGAAACTTGATGTGTCGTAAAATTTTTATATACTGCCGATAAGGTAACTTTCCTACCATATTTATTTTCGCAATACTGCCTGTAATTGCCGATCATCAGCTTCACTATAGATACTTGGTTGATCAAAAACTATATCTAAGTCCACTGAACGGGCACCAGCATTAATCAACTTAGTGATCACCTGATCATAAGCTGCACGTTAATAAGGAAAAGATTGTATTGGTTTTAAATAGGCATACTGTTGAGGATAGGTCTTATAATACTCTTCAGGAATGGAGATAGATTGATCATCAATCGCCAAAATCACAATATCCTGTGGAGCTACTACCGTTCCACGCATTTGAAAAAAAAAGGTAGTCACAGCTTGATTTTCTAGCAATTGCACCCTACTTCCATTAGCCGCACTGAGTATTCCTGCCAAAAATGCAGAAATTCCAGTAAGTAGATGACCAAAACGCACTATCAGTTTAGACTGGTGTAATGGTGTTGTTAAACTCCCCTTTGTTAACTTACTTAACTGCCTCTTGGCAGCGGAGAGTGATTCGTCGGCTAAGGTGGGTGTAGTGTAGGTTCTTCTGCCATATTGAGTTACTCGTTAATTTCAGTACAACACGGTTATTTGTTTACAAGTTGTTTTTTAGGCAACATTCTAAATAGCAATCAAACTTAAATGAGAATCTTATACATTTATGATGTATGTTTCAATTATTACCAAAATGATGTCAGTATATTTGCCTTTCAGGATTTCCTATACAAATACAGTCGAACTTTCTATCTCACGCAATATCTATCTGTAATTCTTGCACACATATTATCTAGAGGCTCTTCACCCAAGCATTTGACGGAAAACATGGTGTGGGGTGTAGGGTTGTAGGGAAAGATAGTTTGTCCCACACCCTAAAAGGTACAAGCCTATCAATAGTATTGATGGAGAAGATAAAAATGTAGCTCCAGATCTGCAGTACTAGAAATACAAATTCCTAATTTGAAACCTTTGATTTTAATTATGGGGTTCCCTACACCCTACACCCCTTTCATTAAGGTGAGTTTATTTCCTCAGTTCAGTAGTATCGCTTATACCACTCTTTGCTATCAAAAGTAAGATTAATTTTTCCCATCTCTCCTACTCCTTGGTAAAAAGCTCCCCACACTCCTCATGACCACAACTAAATGTTATAACCAGTAACTTAGCTCTTGAATGGGTATCAGTATGGATCTTACCGCCAGCCTATACCATACCTCTTTAGGAGTAAACTTGACTGATATACAGATCAGAGTCCTGTTACTAAGTCAATTTTATTGGTAGATTTTGATCACAGCGGATTTGGGAAAGATTTGGAGGTTAATAACTAGCTAATTATTTAATCACCATTACTAACTATATCTAGCTAATGCTAAATAGCGTCAGATAGTGGGATAATCACAAGTATCAGTTTTACCAAAAATTGCACAGTCAAATTATCATGATGCTCATCTGGGTAATAACCGAACTTAAATTGAATCACCAACAGCGCACGGCGTTAGCCAAAAAAGCAGACCAAGCCAAAGTTACAAGTATCACAAATTTAATTTTTTAGCCAATTTTATGCTTTGACAGAGGTAAGATAAAAGCTATACATGAAAACAACATGAAAACAACCCTATAGACATTAGCAACCTTGCCAATTAAGAATTGCTATAATCTATTGTTCAATCTTACATTCTTATCTATTATTTAGGTGTAAATTTCTATGGGTTCTATGATGAATCGTCTGTCTATTTTTGTAGACGGAAACAATATGTTCTATGCTCAACAAAAAAATGGCTGGTTTTTCGACCCACGACGAGTATTAGAATATTTCAAAAATGAGCAGCCAGAGACAACATTAATTAATGCTTTTTGGTACACAGGCTTAAAAGATCCACAAGATCAGCGCGGTTTTAGAGATGCACTCATTAGTTTAGGATATACAGTACGCACTAAAATTCTCAAAGAATACTATGATGATGTCTCTGGTCGTTACTCGCAAAAAGCAAATTTAGATATTGAAATTGTTGTCGATATGTTTAATACGGTAGACCAATACGACCGAGTTGTTTTATTCAGCGGTGATGGAGATTTTGAGAGAGCGATCGAACTATTACGTTCAAAGAATACGCATATTACAGTTGTATCAACAGAAGGAATGATAGCCAGGGAGTTACGTAATGCTACTGATAGATATATAGACTTGAATGATATTAGAGACCAAATAGAGAAAACCGAAGCTTAGTAAAATTAACAACTATTTACAAAGCCAAGAGTTAAATTAAGGAACTCTTAACAGGGAACAGTAAAAAGGTTGATAACTGAATAACTGTTAAAAAATAAAGTTCAAGGTATTCTTCGTCCATAATCTCAAGCTAAAACAACCAAGAAGAATGAGCAATCAAGCAGACAGAATTATCATATTTGATACGACACTGCGAGATGGAGAACAGTGTCCAGGTGCGACTTTAAACATAGATGAAAAGCTAATTATTGCTAAACAGTTAGCGCGTTTGGGTGTAGATATAATTGAAGCAGGATTTGCCGTTGCTAGTCCAGGTGATTTTGAAGCAGTCCACAAAATTGCCCAAACAGTAGGAACGGAAAATGGACCGGTAATTTGTAGTTTGGCCAGAGCTAGACATGATGATATCAAAGCCGCAGCAGAAGCGATCAAACCGGCTGCTAAGGGCAGAATTCATACTTTTATTGCTACTTCTGATATTCACCTGCAATATAAGCTAAAAAAAACCAAACCAGAAGTGATCTCTATTACTGAAGAAATGGTAGCTTATGCCAAAAGTTTCACTGATGATGTGGAATTTTCTCCTGAAGATGCTGGACGGTCTGATCCAGAATTTTTGTATCAGGTTTTGGAGAGAGCGATCACAGCTGGTGCAACAACAGTTAACATTCCTGATACGGTAGGTTACACTACACCAAGTGAATTTGGGGCTATTATCAAAGGCATTACAGAAAATGTCCCCAACATCGACAAAGCTATTATTTCCGTTCACGGTCATAATGATTTGGGTTTAGCTGTTGCCAACTTCTTAGAAGCTGTGAAAATTGGCGCAAGGCAACTAGAATGTACCATCAATGGTATTGGTGAACGGGCAGGAAATGCTGCACTCGAAGAATTAGTAATGGCACTGCACGTGCGGCGGCAATATTTTAACCCCTTCTTTGGTAGACCTGCTGACTCCCAAGAATCATTAACTAATATTGATACCAAGCAAATTTATAAAACTTCACGTTTGGTTTCCAACTTGACGGGAATGTTAGTGCAACCAAATAAAGCGATCGTTGGTGCAAATGCCTTTGCACACGAGTCAGGTATTCATCAAGATGGAGTTTTGAAAAACAAACTCACCTATGAGATTATGGATGCCCAATTGATTGGTTTAACAGACAATCAAATCGTATTGGGCAAACATTCTGGTCGAAATGCATTCCGTACTCGGTTAAGGGAATTGAGCTTTGAGTTGTCGGACAAAGACCTCAATAAAGCCTTTATTCGTTTTAAAGAAGTAGCGGATAAAAAAAAAGAAATCTCAGATTGGGATTTAGAGGCGATAGTTAACGACGAAATCCAACAAGCACCTGATTTATTCCGAGTTGAATTAGTACAGGTTTCCTGCGGTAGTAATACCCAACCCACAGCTACAGTCACTCTCCGCACTCCCAACGGGGAAGAATTGACCGATGCGGCTATTGGTACAGGTCCAATCGATGCAGTTTATAAAGCCATCAACCGAGTCGTGAATGTACCTAATGAATTGATTGAGTTTTCTGTGCAATCAGTGACAGGTGGTATTGATGCGCTTGGCGAAGTCACGATTCGCTTAAGTTATGAGTCTTGTGTATTTTCTGGTCATGCAGCCAATACAGATATTATTGTGGCCTCGGCTCAGGCTTATGTAAATGCACTAAATAGATTATATGCTGCATTGCAACAGCAAGTGAAAGAAGAAGTAACAGCTTGACGATCTCAGCTAGTCTGGCTTTAATAGTAGTAAAAAACAATATTTTTAGCTCATTTGCCAAGGCTAGAAGGAGTAACAATGCCGCCTAATCAGCGGTATTCGCCTTTTTATAGGCTTCATATTTATTTTGTAGGTTTCGCTGCCGATGTGCTTGGGTAACTAAATAAGCTGTCCACAAAAGTACATAAGTACATATCATTCACGGTTAGCTAAGATTACAAGGTATTCTTCAGCTTCTAGCCACAGATAAATGCGTTTTTCCCCTTTTCTGTCATTTTCCCAGAGTTTTATAGCGGGATATTCAGCATTTTCAATTATAGGTCGTAGCCAACAGATGCGTTCAGAACTGCGAAAATCAGGAATGCGTTACTTTTCCTGGCTACCTTGTGAGGTCACGTGCCAGAAAGTTGCTTCTTTATCTTGAAATAAAGGATAAATAAGGATGACGTTTAAGGCTAAATCGTATACCTTAAAACGTAGGCTTGCTATCAATCAAATCTTCTTTGAAAATGGTGTAAACTACCTCTCGGTAAGCTTCCCAATTACCACCGTAATCATTAAATCAAAGCAGAGGTGGCAGCCAAATCGGCCGTTTCATGCTAAACCCTCCGCAGGTTGCCAGCACAAAAGATTTACCTTATTTTCTAAATAGAGTGTAGTTTTAGTTAGGCTATAGCCGGAACGCTCTCGCATTCCCTCAACTAAAGCACTTTTAGCTGCATTGCTAGAAAATCCTCGGTTGATATAGGAAATAGTTCCAATTCAAAGGTCTGCAAGTTGCAAGATTTCGACTTCGTGAGAACGCACAGACAGTTTGAAGCTTTTCAATTATCTGGGGTGAAAACTGAAGGAGGTTGTTAGAAAGTACATCATGTAATTTTACAACTTTTTTTACTCATTGTGTATATTTAACATCCAAATACATTCTATAATGTGCTTGTGGACTGAGAATTAGCTTGAGCAAAGTAAAATACATTTTATAATACCAATCATGATGAGTTCGATTGTCAACCTCATGTTGTAGTTGGAATTTATCTGGTACAATAAAACCTCGAGAATGCAAATTTTCATTACCAAAGAAATAATCTATTAATTCGAGAGAAAAATGTATTTTAGCTGGTGATAACCTTGTCCATTTAATTTCAAATTATGAGTTTAGATCATGTCTTTTGTTAATTTCCCGGATATAAGTTGAAATTTCGCGCCTTTTTTCTAAAGGACACCAAACTGCACCAAGTATCATTGTCCCTTGGAGAGCATTTTCTAAATGGCAGCTTTCATCACAGTAAACATTCAAGGTTTGAGATATGGGTGATTTTTCAGATTATTAATTTTTCAAAAAATATGTTATCATATCACATAGGTGTATCCAAAACTTTAGCAATTATATCTTTCACTGATTATGAATCTTCCCATCACAACCTCATTAACTGAAATCCGCACCGCATTGAAATAAATCTGGGGTTATGATGATTTTTGTCCCCCATAGGGAGAAATAGTCAAAAGTTTATTATCTCAAAAAGACGCATGAATTATTATGGCCACAGGTAGGGGAAAGTCCATTTATTTTAACTTCCAGCACTCCTAAAAATAGGATTAACTTTAGTAGTTTCTCCCTCGGTAGCATTGATGGAAAACCAAGTAGAAGAACTCAAACAACGAAATAAAAAATCTGCACCTTTACATAGTGAATTACCTACTTATCAACGTCGGGCAACTTTACAAGCCTTAGAAAAACAACAATTAAGATCATTATATTTATCACCAGAAACTTTATTGAGTTCCCCAGTGTGGGAAAGATTATCTCATCCCCAATACAAATTAATGGATTGATATTAGAGGAAGCCCATTGTTTAGTATAATAGGGTGATACCTTTCGTCAAGTTTATCGGCGTTTAGGTGTAGTTCGTCCAGCGTTATTAAAATCAAAACTACGAGGTACAAAAATTAGTATAGCTGCTTTTACGGCAACGGCTAATCCTTCAGCACAAAAGATAATTGCTGATGTTTTACAATTACAACAACCTGATAGTTATAAACTCAATGCTTACCGGAATAATTTACATCTTAATGTTAAGATTGCTGGGACTCCAAAGGGAAGAAAACAACAATTATTAAAATTTATTCAAAATCGACCAAATCACACTGGTTTGATTTATATCAAATCTCGGAAAAATAGCGATAATTTAGCCTATTGGTGAGTAGCAATGGGATATTATACTAGCTATAATGCAGGATTAGGTGCAACGGAAAGACGCGTAGTATAAGCTAGTTGGTTAGGTGGAAAAATACCATTTGTGGTTTGTACCTGCGCCTTTGGAATCGGGATAAATAAATCTGATTGTTGTTGGATTATTCATTTTCATGCACCACATTTATTATCTGAATATGTACAATAAATCTGACGTGCTGGAAGAGATGGGAAAATAGCAGAATCGTTCACTTTAATAAGTGAATCAATTGTTTTTCAGATGGCGAAGATAAACAAAGAAAGCAGTTGTTTGAAGAATAAATGCTGAAGGAACAATAAAAAGCCCAACAATTAGCTAAAAAGTTACCAAAACAAGGAGAAGTAACATCTGTAATTAAACAATTTTCAGATCGTGCAATAGCACTTTCTTTACCTCATAGTAGTGGAAAATTGGCAAAATAGAGGTCCGGAAATTTAGAAATGAGTATGTGTAAGATGAGGACAGAGCCAAGGAAAGAATCAGGGTTGGGAATAGTTACGGATAGTTCCTATCCATGAAGATGTTGATGACAAATTCATA
>ERZ1034377.148-NODE-148-length-18461-cov-73.265775_pt1 | contig 18461 bp, 21 predicted proteins | sample MGYA00520584_ERZ1034377 | MGnify/ENA primary metagenome ERZ1034377 (study PRJEB33736, sample SAMEA104288464) | Azolla filiculoides | biome: Urban; feature: water surface; material: ditch water | place: Netherlands | collected 2014 ... | reverse complement strand
CCCTAAAATTCCCCCTTTTTCTATGGAGAGAATCATCAATTATTAAGCTAAATCCTCTGGTGATTCTCCTCTGACTATATTTGTTCATAATCTCTAACTGACAGTCATTAACTTGGGAACTGGACCAAGGTGCTTCAGTTAAAACGTAGTGTAATCGGTGGTACGTCACCCCTAGGGCATTCTCTGCTATTTCAAATAGGTTTTTTCTCTCACCTTCACCCAATCATCCCCCTAAATAATCATCCCCCTAAATAATGTCTAAACTCTCTTTTTTCTGCTTGATGAGTAAATAGATCATCAAATGACACTATCTTTCAAACCATGGTGCCATTGCTGGGGCAGTGGTTTCTTTCATCAGCTTCTTTTAACGTGAAAGCTACACCGAAACCGCACTATACTCCTTTTTACTGTTAACTTTTATTTAAGTCCCGCTAACAAGTCGGGGAACCAGCCCAACGCACTGGCTCTGAAATATCTAATAATTCTTGTCTTAAATTATTTAGGCAATTATTATACTCTCCATGCAAATGCAATGAGGTTGAACCTAAATGGTAATATTTGGTTGCTACTCCATATTTTATTACTACTTATAAGGCAACTATTAGGAATTATTTAGTTAATACATATTTGTATAGCTTATCCATTACTCTGCCTATTTTATCATCATTTAAGTCTTCGCCTTCAATTCCCACTCCTAATAAATATTCTATGGCTTTTTCCTCAACTTTTTGAGAAAATAAATATAATGGTCTCCATAGAAAACCTATTCCATAATGATTGCTTTAACTATTTCTCCTGTATTCACTTCCTCTCTACTATCTATTCGGAATATCTTATTGATTTTTTCTAAAATTCCTATCTCATCTATTATTCCCAAGTGATCCAATTTCTTACTCTCAAACTCTTATTTCTGCTAATTTATACTTTTGGATATTTTTATTTAATTCAGGATAATTTACATTTATTTTCTCATCTTTTATCCTGAGCTTATTGTCAAGAATTACGAGTTGCAAGTTGTTAATATATCTATTTTTAGACTATTTAAATTATGTTTTAAATTCGTAAATTCCGGTGATTTATTTAACAGGTTTGTTCACTATAGAATGAAGTTTTAAATATGGTCTACATCATCGAAAAATAATGTTTTTAATTCATAAATTAACACTAATGTACTGATAAATGTTGCTAATAGCAGTGATAATATTAGCGTTTATATATCTTTATTCTCTAGCACTAAATTAGATAATTCTTTAGCAAGAATCGCTGTATTTTTTCTTCTCTTATCAGTTTGGTATCATGCAGCATATATATTATAAATTAACCCACCAGGAGAAAATAGCCAATCTTTTAACCAAGCATTGCGCCTTTTGTCCTGATGGGTTTAGGGACTGTAATTGTCTTGAAAAGTCAGGCTTTAAGTCCGATCAAACTCCTTGCTAGTTGTATTTGTTTCTTGGTTTTAGTGAAGCAAAGTTGATCAATGACTTAACTTATGTTAACCATTCACTTTCTTCTGGGTCTTTAAACAGCGTAGTGCTGAGGTAAAGTTCACCAAAGCCAGGCTGCACCATAACTATCAATTTATCGGCGTTTTCTGGACGCTTGGCAATTTGCAACGCCGCATCTATCTATATAAAGCGACTCCAGCAGAAATTCCTGATAGCAAACCTTCTTTTTTTGCTAAACGCCGACTGTAGGAAATTGCTTGTTCATCTGTAACTTGAATGACTTCATCCACGAGTTCTGAACGGTAAATAGCGGGAATAAATCCGGCTCCGATAACTTGAATTTTGTGTGGACCTGGTTTACCCCCTGCTAATAGTGGACTATTGACTGGTTCAACTGCCACTGCTTGAAAACTTGGTTTGCGTTGTTTAATCATTTTGGAAACGCCTGTAATTATTCCCCCAGTCCCTACTCCAGCGACGAGAATATCAACTTCTCCATCTGTATCGTTCCAAATTTCTTCAGGGGTGGTCCGAGCATGAATTTGGGGCTTAGCAGGATTGCTAAACTATTGCAACATATAAGCATTCGGGATTCTGGCAACAATTTCTGTAGCTTTGTCGATAGCACCCCGCATTCCTTCTACCCCTTGTGTTAACTCCAATTGCGCCCCATAACCCCTCAACATTAGTCTTCTTTCCTGACTCATAGTATCTGGCATTGTTAAAATCAAACGCTAGCCTTTAGCAGCTGCAACCATAGCTAAGGCAATTCCAGTATTCCCAGAAGTCGGCTCAACTAAAATAGTTTTACCAGGAATAATCAAGCCTTTTACTTCTGCTATTTCTACCATGCTTACGCCAATTCTATTCTTGACAGAAGCAGCAGGATTCATACTTTCTAATTTGACGACAACAATTCGTGTCAATGCTTCCCAAGTTTGGGGAATTTTGTTTAACTGCACTAACGGAGTATTGCCAACTAACTCGGTGATATTGTTTGCTATTCGCATCATCATACCTCTTGATGACTAAATGTAATACATGGGACTATTCTGAGCACGAGCTTCTCTTTCCTGGCACAAATCTTGGAGTGTATAGTCGGGCAGCACTTCCATAGAAGCCGCATTAGCTCGTTCCCAAATTTCCAGAACCAAAGTCTTTTTTTTCTATGGTTGGAGTCTCAGAATTTTCTTTTTCTTTGCCTTCCCCTTCTACCAATGTGACTATTTCTAGCAAGGTAATCTGCCCAGGTTCACGCACTAAAAGGAAACCATCTTTTGAGCCACGCTGAGTCTGTGCACCACACCCGCACGTCTCAAGTTAGTGAGAATCTGTTCTAGATAGCATTGTGCTATAGGTTGCTTGGCAGCAATCTCGTTCATAGTCACAGGAACTTTTTTATCGTCGTGAGTGGCTAGTTCTAACACTGCCAATAGTGCATATCCACTTTGGCAGAAAGATCCAGAAGAACGTAGCTTTGGCTATTCAAGTCCGTATTTAGAATACTACTGTACATTGATAGCTTTAAGGGTGCTTTTACGAAAATAGTTTGGTTTTCAGTCTTAAACATGATATTATACCACTTTTTATTTTAATAAAAAGATATGACTCTATCGATTTACCGTACTTTATACACATAACTCTCAAAATAGCTTCATCTTTCGTAGGAATTAGAGCAGAAGTCATATAGGAAAAGGGGAGCAAGGGAGAAATAAATTCTTCTTATTCTTCTGAACTCCTTGTTTCTGGAAAGAGATTTGGATAGCTTTTTAGAGCCAAAACATTATATACTACAGTTAGTACATCGGAAAAATATAACACTAATACTGATGTCAGTATACAGAGGTCTGACTCAATCATCTATTAACACTAATCGCCAAAATTTCCCTAGGCGATCGCTCTTACCGATAAAAAAAGATGCTCTATGGCAAATAGAAAACGGCTTTGTGTTGACTTACACTTATTTAGAAGACGGTACCACAGTAGCTTTAGGATTATGGGGTCCAGGTGATGTAGTGGGGGAACCCTTATCGAAAATGAAACCATATCAAATGGAATGTTTAACCACAGTAGAAGCAACAATTTTAGCCGTGGATGATTGGCATCAACTCACAGGTACTTTACTTCACCACATCCACCAAGCGGAAGAATTAATGCTGATTCGGAGCCATAAAAAAGTAGAAGCTATGCTGATTCAACTATTAGGATGGTTATCGAAAAAGTTTGGATCCCAAGTAGAACAAGGAAGATTAATAGATATGCGTCTGACACATGAAGATTTAGCAGCACTAATCAGTTCTACCCGTGTTACCATAACTCGTCTGCTGGGACAATTAGAACAAGAAGGATTGATTGATCGACTGTCTTTAAATCGGATTGTAGTTCGACAAGAATATATTTGGTATTACGAAATTTGAGGTAAGAATTCAGGAGTCAGGAGTCAGGAGTTATAATGTTTGAGTAATTGCTTAATTACCAAATAGGTATTTTCGGCCTTAGCCTGAGGGGAAAAGGCAAAAGGTGAAAGTAAAACCTTTTGCAGCAAGGCTTTGTGATTAAATTTGTAATTAAAATTTATAGTCCCAAATCCACAGCAATACGATGAGCGCAAGCAAACCCAGAAAAAGCCACTGTATTTAAACCCTGAACCGGAAATGTACTATCCCCCACACAATAGAGATTAGGAATAGCTCTACGATTAAAAGTCCCAATAATCCCCGCAACTTACCGTTGGTTATGGGTCAATAGCTGCCATCTATGCGACCTAAAAAGCGATCATGAGTAAGCGGTGTTCCCACTTCCAGATAATCTAAGCTAGCATCTAAAGCAGGAAAAATTTTTTCCAATCTTTGAATTATTTTTGCTGCTGTTTGTTCTTTACTTTTGTTCATATTTAGTCGTTGTAAGCTCCTGCCAATCAGCAATCTAAGCAGGTGTAAAAGTATGTATAATGTGCTATCCTCCCTCGAGCAGCTGAATCTCCATCAAGCAGGGTAGGAATAGAAACCAAAATTGTCCCTTCCGCTAACTCCATATTTTGCCAATCTTCGAGCAAAATGTGATGATATTCTGTATTAGCCTGTAAAATAGAGGCTTATACGCCGATATGCAAACTTAAAAGATTGCACGATTTTTTATATCTTTATTGCTATATTTTGTCATTTGATGGCAGCATTTTTGCTGATGGTAGTAATTTTTCAAAAGTATCCCATGTCGTCGCATTAGATACAATGTGTTTACCATCATAAACTTTACCACTCGCTAATTGTACACCAATAGCTTGCCCTTATTCAGTGAGAATTCTTTTTACTCGAGCTTGGTATTGAATTTGACTACCAGCTTTTTCTAAACCCTCTGCTAATGTTTGAGCAATTTTTCCTACTCCATGTTCAGGAAAATTAACTCCACCATAATGTCGATCAGAAAGAACCATCCCTGCATTAATTATGGGTGTCATGTTGGCTGGAACTACAGCCCAGCAATAACACTTAATATCAATAAACCTTAATAATAATGGATCTTTAATATAGCGCCGCGCCACATCTCCCACATTTTGGGGTAAATATTTAGCTAAACCAAGACAAGCTAGAGGATTTTAGAAAAATACCTGCAGTACATACCGTGGTTCTTCTAGTGATAGAAATTCTATATTATTCAGGAATTGAAAACTTTTTGACATTCTTCATAAAAGCAGCGAATCCCTTTGGCTTAATGGGGAAAATAATTAATCAGATTTTGCAAGAACTTTTCATAATCTTGTTCAACCTTCAAATCTAAACTTTTAGGCAGATGATAGTGAATATGTACGGCATTAGCAATTTTTCCTAGGGTGACATTAACTGCTTCTAAGGCACAGGTGAGTAAGTTGGTTGTACCTTTTTTCCCACATCCAAAAATCATTGATACACCAACATCAAATGTATATCCTTGACTTTGACAATATCCAGCACTACTACTGGGAATTAGATAACGTTCCAGAATTAAAACTTTAGCTCCTTTTGCTGCTAACTGGGTAGCTGTTACTAAACCACCAATGTAAGAACCGATACGAATAACATCAAATAATTCGTAATTCATCACAACTGGAAATAAGCAACAGGGATTATGGTTAAAAGTAACTTAGTATATGTCTTTGTTTATTTGGTTTTACTAACCAATTTATAGGTCTGATGCACCCTACTAATATGCCAGTTGCGTAAGTCCTGTAATAGAGAAGAAAAAATGTAGTTCCAGATGCGCAAAGCCGAAAATACAACATCCAGATTTGAAACCCCTAATTTTAATTAGGGCGTTCCCCACATCCTACACCCCTTTCATGACTGACTACTTACAAAAAAGAGGGATAAGCCTGCTACCGCTGGCCAATCCCGTCTGCCGATCCTTTAAAGAGAGGAGAACACTGTATAGCAGTATAGCCTTGGTTGAGAATATATGTCAACTGTTAATGAAAATATTTAGCAATAAAAATTGCCATCACTAGAAATGAAATTGGCAGCAGCATTACTTGCTAGCCCAATTTAAAATCTCAAATCCAAAATTGGTATCAGCCATAATCCGAAAAGAGTATGATGGTTGTTCAGTTCCTATATAATTAAAAGCTGCCCATTTCTGGCTATGACTCAACAATTGCTTGTTTATGTTCCACCCCATCCCCTAATCAAGCACTGGCTGGCAGTAGCTCGTGATGTGGGTACACCTTCAGTATTATTTCGTTCTGCCATTACTGAGTTGGGACGATGGTTAACTTATGAAGCGGCAAGAGATTGGTTGCCGACGCAAGAAACCGCCGTTGAGAGTCCCTTAACAGCCTGTCCAGCGACTTTGATTGATCCACAAGTACCTATGGCAGTTGTGCCGATTCTTCGGGCTGGGTTAGGGTTATTAGAGGGAGCGCAGACGGTGCTGCCCTTGGCAAAAATTTATCATTTGGGTTTGGTAAGAAATGAGGAAACTTTAGAACCCTCTTGTTATTTAAATAAACTGCCAGACAAATTTGATCCAGAAACAAGGGTGTTAATTACCGATCCAATGTTGGCTACAGGAGGGTCTATAATGGCAGCAATGGCAGAATTGACACAAAGAGGTGTTGATCCAGCGTTGATTAGAATTGTGTGTGTGATAGCTGCTCCACCAGCTTTGCAAAAATTGAGTGGAGCTTATCCTGGTCTAACAGTCTACAGCGCCACTATTGATGGAACAGTCAACAAGCAGGGGTTTATTGTGCCGGGATTAGGAGATGCTGGCGATCGCATCTTTGGGACTTAAGCTAGGTTTCAGAAACAACAGGAATATAGCTTAAATACAAAAGAAAGTGTGCAGATTTCTGGAAGGCGGTAAAGATATGAGTCAGCGAGATGGTTTTGCTAGTGGTTTTTTACTTGGAACAATTGTTGGTGGTGTAGTTGGTGGGGTTTTGGGTGCTGTACTGGCATCTCGTCGAGATGGGATGGGAGATCAAGAGATAGAAGTCAATAATGGCTCCCTTGAAGCCAATAAAGTAACAGCGAGAAGAAGGCAAATGAGAGCCGTAGCTAATGAGGGATTAGAAATGGAAACGGCACGACAATCACTAGAAGATAAAATTGCCCAACTCAATGCCACAATTGATGATGTCCGCAACCAGTTAGGGAATGTCAATGGCACTTCATCCCAGTCAGTTGAACGTTCACTCTTCCAAGACTCCTAAATAGCAGCAGTTTCATGACGAAAAACCTATTTTGGTAGATGTAGCTACCATTTGCAGGCGCGATGACATTACCTCTATTAAAATCAATAGAATAAGACTGCCTTTAACTTTTAGCAGAAAACTAACCCATCCATGAATTTACTGATTACGACACTAGCAACCTTTGTCCAAATTTATAGCTACTTGCTAATTATTCGGGTGTTACTGACCTGGTTTCCCCAAATCAACTGGTATAACCAACCATTTGCAGCTTTGAGCCAGATTAGTGACCCCTATCTCAATCTATTTCGTTCAATTATCCCCCCATTGGGTGGTATGGATTTCTCTCCAATCTTAGCCTTCCTAGCACTCAATTTAGCTGGAAGTTTTCTGGCAGGCCTGAGTCGTCTACCATTAGGACAGGGATTTTAACCACTAATCCAATATTTGACTTTATTTGACCTTATTTGACTTTGTAGAGACGTTACAATCAAAAGCGTCTCTACAAAACCCTGAATGAACTTATCTTCGCACTTGACCGCTAAACCCAGACGCTTTAAAATGCTTCAGTTTCAATGGAGTAGGCTGGTTTAAAGGAACAGAAATTCTTAACTCAAAATTGCTAAGACCAGGTGGTACTTCAGGAATAGAACCTAAACGAGTACGGTTTCGTAATATGGGATCATTGTTGGCATCATAGATGCGTCCAAAGATATCTGCGTCATAGACTGTTTTATAAGTACCATTTTCTGCTTTACCAATGACGATAAAGCAATTAGCAGCTGCTGAACCACTACTAATAACAGCACCTTTAGCTAATTCTGGTGGGCAATCTTTATACGAGAGATCAAATAGTTTAATTTTTGTCAAAGCTTGAGCAGGGGGAGTGAAAACCCAGGAGAGAAAAACAATCAGTCCAGAAATAAAGATCAGTGTGAGTGAGCGTAATCGCATAAAGCGCACAATAACTTTACTATAAATTATACGCAATTTTTAACATTAGAGAACGTAAAATTTACGCTTAAAGAATTAGAGAGTTGAATTTTACTTTGTAATAATTGTAAGAATAGATCCTCACTTGCTATTAGCCTATGAATCCAAATGAGATTGAAGCCGCTTTGCAAACAGCGTTTAGTCTTTGTAATGCAGCAATCTGTCCTCTCACTGATATGCAGAGACGAATATTAGTGCCAGTAGTTGAGCAAATTCAGAACAACTCAACTTGGGTATCAAATACTGCCATTCCCTTAGATGAACTGACTCCAGAGGAGTTAGAGGCGTTTTTAGAGTTCGTCAAAGCAGAGGAAGAACAAAACTGCACTTGGAAAGTACAGTTAGTAAATAGACACGTCCGGAAATTTACAAAGCAGTCTCTGTCTGGCTTTCCATTTGCATTATTCTGCTTGAGATACTAGGAGAGTAGCGGAGAAGGTTTACAGACTCCACACAAAATGAGGATAATGCCACTTGTAGGTGTTACAGCTTAATAAATGGGGGTGTACCTAACCCCTTACACCGTAACCCCCTACAGCCCTAATTCCTGAGTTTAACCTAGTAGCAATTACATATTCCAATGACCGAACCATTAATTGAACTCAAAGGAATTTCTAAAGCCTTTGGTAAAAATAAGGTTTTAGATGATGTTGATTTGCAAATTTACAAAGGGCAAGCGATAGGGATTATTGGCCCTTCAGGAACTGGTAAATCAACGATTTTAAGAATCATAGCTGGTTTATTACAACCCGATGCCGGAGAAATTTATATCCAAGGGAAAAAGCGAGATGGATTAATTGAGGATGGTGCTGATATAGTAGGTATTGGGATGGTATTTCAGCAAGCGGCCTTATTTGATTCGTTAACAGTAGAAGAAAATGTTGGTTTCTCATTGTATCAGAACTCAAAATTAGAGCGATCGCGCATTCGCCAACTTGTCAACGAAAAATTAGATATGGTGGGTTTACCAGGAATTGGTCATCTATACCCCTCAGAACTTTCGGGAGGGATGCGAAAACGGGTCAGTTTTGCTCGTGCGATTATGTCCAATCCAGATCATCCCGCAGACAGTCCAGAAGTTTTATTGTACGATGAACCCACAGCCGGACTTGATCCTATCGCCTCAACGGTAATTGAAGATTTAATCCGCAGCTTACAATCTATACAAGATGTATGTAGCACATACTGCATTGTTACCCACCAAGAAAGTACTATTCGACGCACAGCCGACAGGTTGATATTTCTTTATGAAGGCAAGGTGCAATGGCAAGGTAAAGTAAGTGAAATAGATCATACAGATCATCCGTTGATCAGACAATTTATGAGTGGAAGTATAAATGGTCCCATTCAACTAGTTGGTTGATACTATTTTAGACTTTAGATTTTGGATTTTAGATTGTGAGATAATTACTGTTCTAGAAGGTTTTTATGCTTACATCTACCGTATTCATTTTTCTAATTCGTATCACAAATCAGGACTAGTTTTATGGAGGGCGAGAAAATGCGAAGTCTAATTAGCGGCTTCACGTCTACACGAACTTTTAGAGAAGGCTCAGTGGGATTATTACTTTTACTGGGTTTAGGAGCATTTGGAATAATTCTCCTATGGTTAAATAGAATCCCCCTTGGACGCAGTTCTTATAAAGCTGTGGTGGAATTTGCTAACGCTGGGGGAATGCAAAAAGGCTCACCAGTTCGTTATCGTGGCGTAAAAGTTGGTAGTATTTCCAATATTAAAACCGCAGTCAATGCTGTTGCTGTAGAAATTGAAATCAACGATCCTAACTTGATAATTCCCGCAGATTCTAAAATTCAAGCCAGTCAAACTGGATTAATTAGCGAAAGTATTATTGATATTACCCCAATAACCAACCTAGCGACGGGAACTAATATTGCTAAACCCTTAGACAAAGATTGTAATCCCAGTCTGATTATTTGTAATGAAATCAGTACATTAAAAGGTCAAATTGGTATCAGCGTTGATGAACTGATTCGTCAATCATCTGATTTTACGGCTCAATATAATAACAAGGAATTTTATCAAAACGTTAATCGCTTGTTAGTAACCTCTGCATCAGCAGCTTCTAGTGTTGCTAACCTCAGTCGAGAACTCCAGAGTGTGAGCAAAAGCTTTAAAGGGCAAATCGGCACATTTTCTAATACTGCTGTCACCATCCAGAAAGCTACAAATGAACTCACTACAACTACATCTAAAACCGCAAATCAATTAGGTGAAACAGCCAGCGAGTTTAGTAAAACTGCACAACAAGCAGGTAGTTTGTTGAATAACTTAGATGAATTATTGACAACAAACCGTTCGTCCCTAGTTAGGACTTTAAATAATATTACTCAAACTAGTAACCAACTGCGTCAGACAGTTAGTGGTTTATCACCTGCGGTTAATCGTTTAAATGAAGGGGGATTATTGAATAATTTAGAACTTTTGTCTGCGAACGCTGCGGAAGCTTCAACTAATTTAAAAGACGCATCCAAGACCTTAAATAATCCTAAAAATATTGTCTTACTTCAACAAACCCTAGATGCTGCCAGGGTGACATTTGAAAATACCCAAAAAATTACATCTGATTTAGATGAATTAACAGGCGATCCTCAATTTCGCCAAAATCTCCTGCAGTTGGTGAATGGTTTGAGTAAATTAGTATCTTCTACACAGGATATGCAGGAACAAGCAAAGGTAGCTGTCACCTTAGACTCTCTCAAAGCATCTATGAACCAGGCAGAACTCTTAACTTCTATCCCCGTCAAAAAAGTTGAAGTAGAAAAACCAGAATTTATCACCCCCACCCCAATTGAAAAAGCTGATGTAATTCAGTTAGATTTAGAAATATCTACACCACCGGAAACTCCTCTTGGGGAAGCAGGGGAGCAGGGAGCAGGGAGCAGGGGGAGATAAAAACTCACTAATAATTAATGACCAATGCCTAATGCCTAATGACTAATAACTAATTCCAATCTTCCTCGTCTTTTTTGCCGCGACTTGTGTAAATGCCGCCAATATCATGCAGTTGGCGGGTTTTGGTGAAGAGTTCAGCTTCGGTTAAACCCCAGCGTTGCAAAACTTTATTTAGGTCCTTCTGGATGTCCCGTGCGCCTGGGAAGCCTTGATAGCGAATTCTCAATCTAGCCAATTCTGCTAAATTGTAGTCTGTAGCCTCTTGAGCGAGTAAAATATTAATAAAGGGGCGATCTCGATTGTAAAGAGGATGTTGTTGGTCTTTACTTGCTGAAGATTCTGTCATAATTGTTACAACGGATAGGATTTCAGATTCATCAAGCTTAGAGGCTTAACCGTCTATCTAGTACAGGAAAAGCGAATTCTCAATCTAGCCAATTCTGCTAAATTGTAGTCTGTAGCCTCTTGAGCGAGTAAAATATTAATAAAGGGGCGATCTCGATTGTAAAGAGGATGTTGTTGGTCTTTACTTGCTGAAGATTCTGTCATAATTGTTACAACGGATAGGATTTCAGATTCATCAAGCTTAGAGGCTTAACCGTCTATCTAGTACAGGAAAGCGGTAATCAAAATACCGGAAGCCAAAATAGGCTAAAAGTTTAGGTCATCAGCGTTTTGAAGTTTTGAGTTTTCATTTTTAGTTCTGCACAACGACTGATGACGGCAACTACACCCTAGCTCATACGGCTCTCACCACTGTCATCTAATTTTAAATAAAGATACATTATCTTTAAGAAAATACAAAAAACTTTAGATAAGGGTGAACTTTATCTCACCCAAAGTCCAAGCAGCAAGGGAGCAAGAACCCGCTATGTTTGAACACTTCACGTCCGAAGCCATTAGGGTAATTATGTTAGCTCAGGAGGAAGCACGCCGCCTGGGACACAATTTCGTAGGCACTGAACAAATTCTCCTGGGTTTAATGGGAGAAGGAACCGGAGTGGCTGCGAAAGTGCTAGCTGAGTTGGGTGTTACCCTGAAAGATGCGCGTCGGGAAGTAGAGAAAATTATTGGTCGGGGTTCTGGTTTTGTTCCGCCGGAAATTCCTTTTACACCAAAAGTAAAAAGTCTGTTTGAGCAATCTTTTAGAGAAGCTCATAGTCTTGGACACAACTACATAAACACTGAACATTTATTGTTAGGTTTAACTGAAGCCGGGGAAGGAGTGGCGGCCAAAGTTCTGCAAAATTTGGGAGTTGAGTTGCAAGGTATCCGTGCTGCTGTTATTAGTCGTTTGGGTGAAGATGTAACTGTTTTCGCAGGCACTGTAAGCGGGTCTAAGCGTAATCAAAACCTAAGTATAGAAGAGTTTGGTAGAAATCTGACCAAAATGGCTCAGGATGGCAAGCTTGATCCTGTTGTTGGTCGTCAACGAGAAATTGAGCGCACGGTGCAAATTTTGGGTCGTCGCACCAAAAATAACCCGGTTTTAATTGGAGAACCAGGTGTTGGTAAAACTGCTATCGCAGAAGGTTTAGCCCAACGTATCATTAACCAAGATGTACCAGAAGTGCTGTTGAACAAGCAAGTCATCAGTCTGGACATGGGTTTACTAGTAGCTGGAACTCGTTTCCGTGGCGACTTTGAGGAACGCCTGAAAAAAATCATGGATGAAATTCGATCAGAAGGCAATATCATCCTGGTGATTGATGAAATTCACACCTTAGTCGGTGCAGGTGGTACAGAAGGCGGTTTAGATGCAGCTAACATCCTGAAACCAGCTTTAGCAAGAGGTGAACTCCAATGTATTGGGGCAACCACCTTGGATGAATACCGTAAACACATTGAGCGTGATGCGGCTTTAGAACGGCGTTTTCAACCAATTTTGGTGGGAGAACCTTCTGTAGGAGAAACCATTGAGATTCTCTATGGGTTGCGTAGTGCTTATGAACAACATCATAAAGTCACCATCTCTGATGCAGCTGTAGTAGTAGCAGCACAGTTATCCGATAGATATATTAGTGATCGCTTCCTACCGGACAAAGCTATAGACTTAATTGATGAAGCTGGTTCTCGTGTACGTTTACGTCACTCCCGCATCATCAACAATAAAGAAATCAAACTGCAACTCAAAAACATCAGCAAAGACAAAGCAGAAGCTATCAGAGTTCAGGATTTTGGTAAAGCTAGTAAACTCAATCAAGAAGAACTAGAACTTCAGGCCAAAATAGACTTAGAAGATAACCTGCAAACAGTTAAAGCGATCGTTGACGAAGAAGACATCGCCCAAATCGTTGCCTCTTGGACAGGTGTCCCAGTTAACAAACTCACCGAATCAGAATCAGAGTTACTACTGCACCTAGAAGACACCCTGCACAAACGCCTCATCGGTCAAGAACAAGCAGTTGCAGCCGTTTCTCGTTCCATCCGTCGCGCCCGTGTCGGCTTAAAGAATCCTAAGCGTCCCATCGCCAGCTTTATCTTCTCTGGTCCGACAGGAGTAGGGAAAACCGAACTAGCCAAAGCCCTAGCCGCTTACTTCTTCGGTGCAGGAGATTCCATGATTCGCTTGGATATGTCCGAATACATGGAAAGCCATAACGTTTCCAAACTTATCGGTTCACCTCCAGGTTACGTAGGCTACGACGAAGGCGGACAACTTACAGAAGCAGTAAGACGTAAACCATACACGGTGCTACTTTTCGACGAAATTGAAAAAGCGCACTCTGATGTATTTAATATGCTGCTACAAATCTTGGATGAAGGACACCTCACCGATGCTAAAGGTCGTAAAGTAGACTTCAAGAACACCTTAATCATCTTAACTTCCAATATTGGTTCTAAGGTAATTGAGAAAGGCGGTATCAGTTTAGGCTTTGAATTTGATAATCAAGCCGACGCTAGTTATAACGGTATCCGTAAATTGGTAAATGAAGAACTGAAAGCTTATTTCCGTCCTGAATTCCTCAACCGTGTTGATGATATTATCGTCTTCACCCAGTTGAATAAAGAAGAAGTTAAGCAAATCGCCGAAATCATGCTGCATGATGTTGCTAACCGATTAAAAGACCGAGGAATTAAACTCGAAGTCACAGAAAGCTTCAAAGAACTGGTTGTCAGAGAAGGTTATGACCCAAGCTACGGTGCTAGACCTTTACGTCGAGCTATTATGCGTCTGTTAGAAGATTCTTTAGCTGAGGCTATCTTATCTAGTCACATCCTTGAAGGTGATACAGCCATTGTCGATGTTGATGATGATGGTCAGGTAACAGTCAGAAAAGCAGAAACCCGCGAATTCCTGTTAGCTAATGTTGGCTAAACGGTGAATACCATCTCAACACTAATCGCTTAAAAATCAAAGTATTAAGGGTGAAGGTTAAAGGTTTTTTCTTTACCTTTACTCTTAATGCTTTTGCATTCCTGTATTTTCTGCATATTCTCCAATACTATTCAGATAAGCTTCTTTCTCTCCCCCTATCTCCTATTCCCTTGTTTTAAAATTTGATCTGCAACTGACTCTTAAAAGTTTGATTGCTAAATCGAGTATCACCAGTATCTAAATTCCGAAGTGCACTCCAACTATAACCAAAATCTATATCTACATTTGGAGCTATTTTAGCTGTGCAATGAATTCCTATCCCCTCAAGTCTTGGGTTTAACCAGTAGCACCAACAGTATAATTTTACAATCTTTCCTCTCTACAGCAACAAAACAACAGCCTCTCATTCGTGCTAATACCGCGATGAACTCTCCTTGGTGGCAAGCAAGTCGCACAGAGAAATTCTGATCGGGGTCTACCTATTACTGTCAACCAGAAAGTGAGGTTGGTTAGTAATACTTCTGGTACTTACTGGGTTTCAGAATAGAGGAATTTTTGCAGCGATAGAATTCATTTTTTAATAGTCATTATCAGCCACACAAATACCTTTACATTTAATCCTGTTGGTAGCAGTGCGCTGACAATGAGAACATAGAACTTTTTCGTTTTCTATTTCTTGATTTATCTTGATATTATCGCTTACCTGGAGCTTGTCTTTTTCCATCTGGAGTTTTTCATTCATTTTACACTCCCCTCTCCATTCAAAACTTTGCGAAATACGATTTTATTATCACTCGCCATGTAGAAGTCGCGAGTGCATGCTTCCTGCTCCTAGCTACACTTCGCGTAGATTGCCCGTGTGCGCTCAAAGTGCGGGAGTCCTCATATTTCACCAGTCAAGGTTTGTTCAACATAGTGCAGAAATTGAGGGGGTGATAAAGAACCTAAAAAGCTCCTGTATAAGGGTTATAGCCCTTATAAACTACTGATAAAATGTCCACTTATTGCGAATAAAACTGATGACTTGTTCCATTAATTAAGACCATTCTTTTCGTATCTTTAGGTTTTCTGCTGACGTAGGCGGCTCCTGATAACTGCACACTTAATTGTCAATAAGCACTGTTTTCTTATCAATTTTTCCAAGGGGTCTATCACCTAAAACCTTTGTTATGTGATGGTTTCACCTTGCTTGTTACCCCCTCAAGTGCAGAAACCACCGCTTCCTTATCTCTGGAGCTCAGTTCAGATGGTGATTAGTGCGTTTGTGTCATCGACTGTGGTCGGTCCAATCATCGTCAACAGCAACAACAATAGTATGTAAGCCACACCATGGTATTACGATATGTAACAATGTTTAGTTAGCTATAGGTTGAGTTGAATAAAATGAAACCCAACAAATAAATATACCTATTGCAAAATTGTTTCTGTGGTATGATAGATAGCTTTAGATTTTATGTATTTTTGGTGTTCTTTGGGCTCCCTGATTCAAACATAACCCTGTACTCTAACTTTTGGCTAAAACAAAAACAACGCGCTATTGTAACATAAAATTAATTCTGCAAGAGATCTAATATTATCACTGAAAATGGCGATTCTTCAGTCTCAATTGAATTGTTGATTCCGGCAATCTTAGCCACAGGTGCAACTCCTCAAGATATTGGCCAGGTTATTGCTGGTGTGGGGTAAAAGGAATTCAATGCTAAACTCTCAAACTTTTCTCCACATTTGCTTTACCCCAACTCCTGCTTAACAAGATGTGGCGTACAAACGATCACCAATAATTCCGCGAATGGTCTCAACTAACTGACCATAAACAGTATCAGATAAAACTGGTTGAGAGCCTTGTAAACTCACTTGTTGATCTAAATCAATCCAAGACTTACAACCACCGTATTCAGGCAAATAAGGAATATACTGTGCTTGGGGTAGTTTGTAAGTACGTAACAAGAGAATATATAAAGGCTGACGTGCTTTCCATTTTAGGCGATCGCTAATAAAATACTCATTCCAAATATTAAAAAGTAGTAAATCACTGACAATAGACTCATCCGCAACTGGCAAAATATCTGTAATTTCTGCCCAACTACCGATCCGAATTGTTTCTGGATGCCATCCTGATGTGACTGGACAGACAAGATTTACATACTCAGCCTTGAGCATAAAAGATTGTTGATGCTCATAAGTAGGATAGAGCAGAACCTGCTGATATGCAAGCTGAAAGCGTCCTCCTCGTTCATGAATACCTCCTTTACGAAGTAACATAATTGTTTTGCCGCTTTCCAACGCATTTACGGCTACTGCCCATTCTTTAAGAGCATGAAAAATGGTAGTCAATTCCATGAGCATCTACTGTAACTCTGATTTTATTTAAGTTTAAGACGGTTAAAATGTAAAACTAGTGGAGACTGGAGGAAATAAATACTTAGTTCCCAAAACAAGCTTTCCTCCTGCCTTTTGGGTTTTCACACTAACCAGGGAAAAGAAAGTAGAGAAAAACTATGCAAAAACGAACACTAGGGAGATCCACCGTCCAAATCTCACCCATTCTGATGGGAACTTGGCAAGCCGGCAAAAGAATGTGGGTGGGAATTGAAGATGCTGACTCGATTAAAACCATTCGTGCTGCTTACGAGGCCGGAATTACAACCATAGATACTGCGGAAGTTTATGGTAATGGACATTCTGAACAGATTGTAGCTGAAACTTTGTCTGATGTGCGCGATCACGTCGAATATGCCACAAAAGTTTTTTCCAATCATCTCAAATATCAACAAGTGATTGAAGCTTGTGAACGTTCGCTGAAAAATCTGAAAACCGACTACATCGACCTTTACCAAATTCATTGGCCTGCTGGTTCTTTCAACAGTGAAATTGTACCTATAGAAGAAACAATGAGTGTCTTAAATCACCTCAAACAACAAGGAAAAATTCGTGCCATTGGAGTTTCTAATTTTTCCCGTGAACAAATAGTAGAAGCCTCCCAATATGGAACTATTGACAGTTTACAACCACCTTACTCCTTATTTTGGCGGAATGTAGAAACAGATGCCATGCCCTACTGTATTGAAAACAATATTTCTATTTTGGCTTATTCACCTCTAGCCCAAGGATTGTTAACTGGTAAATTTGGACCCGGTCATAAATTTGATCCAGAAGATAACCGAGCCAAAAATAGGTTATTTCAACGAGAAAACTTTGAACGTGCTCAACAGGCATTAGACCAACTCAGGCCCATAGCCGAAAATCATAATTGTAGTTTAGCCCAGTTAGCATTGGCCTGGTTAATTGTCCAACCCCAAACAAATGCGATCGCGGGTGCGAGATATCCCGAACAAGCAAAAGACAACGCCAAAGCCGCAGAGATAAAACTTTCAGTCGCAGAAATTGCCCAGATAGACAATATTGGCCGCATTGTTACCGACCATTTCGACAATACAGGAATTATGTGGGATTGGTGATTGGTGATTGGTAATTGGTAATTAGAAAAATCTATTACCCAGTCCCGAGTCCCCAATGTTGCTAAATGAAATAAAAAGTCAACTTTAGTAAACAAGTGATCGTATCTTAATTAGGGTTTGCTAGATTATATTCATAAGGACACAGAAGAAAAACAACCAACCAACCGGGCAATGACATAAGTGTCCCCCGTGATTAGCCCAACCAAGTTTTAGCATATACAACTTACAGTGGTATTCCGACTGTTATTGATAGTCGCGCCAAATCCCTAAGAGAAAAAACGAGAAAATGCTGAACTTGTCTGTTTTAGTATCCACCTTACTTATTGACTTTCAATCACTTAGTTAATCTTAAGAATTTGAAACTTCGGAATTCGCTAGAACCTGGTCAACCCTGACCAGGTTTTTAGATTTATATATATATAATTAGTTGTTATCAGGATTTGTTTTTATTGTTTATTCCAAAATAGCGCTCACCCTCAGAAAATCTGTTTAATTTGAAAGAGCGATCACATCAGCAAATCTAATGTTAAAAAAAGCCTATCCTTGATCAACTCAATAATCACACTTTTGGCAGCTAATTACTTTACCCCAGATTTCGCACTTCATTTCGTAGTACATATACATGTATAAGGTAATTACAAAAAGCTACGTAGTAAACACATAA
>ERZ1034377.146-NODE-146-length-18508-cov-3.317129_pt1 | contig 18508 bp, 14 predicted proteins | sample MGYA00520584_ERZ1034377 | MGnify/ENA primary metagenome ERZ1034377 (study PRJEB33736, sample SAMEA104288464) | Azolla filiculoides | biome: Urban; feature: water surface; material: ditch water | place: Netherlands | collected 2014 ... | reverse complement strand
GCTGCCAGTGATAACCGAGGTTCTCCGGCGTCGTGCCGATCAGGGCGGCGAAGCTGTCCATGAAGAAGTTGAGATATTTGAATATGCCGAGCACGATCAGGCATCCGATGATGCCGATGACCATGGTTGTCTTGGCTCTGGCCTCGCCTTCCCATTTGGCGATCAACAGGCCGCAGCCATAGGCCCAGGCGGTTACGGCGATAAACAGCAGCAGGAAGTCGGCGCGCCACCAGCAATAGAAGATGTAGGAGCCGATCAGGATCGTCCATGAGCGCAGCCGATCCGGTGTCAAGTAGTAAGCCACCAGGAAGAGCGGTAAAAACAGAAACAGGAATGTCTCGGATGAAAAGACCATCGACTTTAACTCCCTGACTGGCAGTCCGTCCGCGCGGACGACTGTTCATTGGCGTGGATTATGAAGGGTTGGGCAGCAGCGTCTGCGGACGAGATGCGCAGAAGTTGCGGCACGTAGCTGGTGAACTCGCCGTCGAGCAGGATGGGTGACTGCCCGGCAAAATCATTGCCGCTCAAAGCCACTTGGCTCGCCGAGCCGCCGTGCAGGCCGGATCTGTTGGCAATAAACTGGTTGCCGTCGATGGTGAGCGCGGCTTTGGGGCCCTGTTCGATAACCGAGATGCCGGGTCCAGAATTGTTGATCAGCTGGTTTTGCGACAGCGCAAGTTGATCGCTGGCGCGAACCTTGATTCCGACCTGGCGATTGGCGACAACCATATTGTCGATCAGCCTGACGCAGGTGCCGCGCACGACCGAAATGCCGCCACGGCCATTGCCCGAGAGCAGATTGGCCGACACCTTGATGTCACGAACACCATTGGCCAGGAAAATGCCGCTGCCACGATTGCCGAGCACGAGGTTGTGGGCGATCTCTATATCCGAGCTGCGGTTCTGGATGTTGATGCCCTGAGCCTGTCGCGACCCCGTCACGATGTTGGACAGGATGCGGGCACTGTTCACGCCCTTTACGGCGATCGCTGGCCCGTCTGCATCGCGAAACCGATTTTGGGCGATCAGCACATTGTGGGTGTCGAGCAGATTGACGCTGCTGACCCTGTCGAAGGTGCTTTCGACGAAAAAGGAACGGATCTTGGCAGGCAGAAGCGCCGCACCAATGATCGAGATCCCGCTGGTCGAACCGGAGCCGGGAAAGCCAAGATTGCTGAACTCGGCCTGTCTGGCCTGCAAGGCGCCACTCATTGCTGTGACGATGAACGGTTTGAATTCAGGCAGGCCACCATTGATCTCGGTCGAGCCGGATACTGATCCATCGTTCACCTGGAGCAGGCCTGCGTTCAGGACAAAGGCGCCTGCGTGCGTCGACAGTTCAAGTCGGTCGCCCTCGTCGAGCACGAGGCCAGAGTCCGACCAGATGACGATCGGCCATTTGGCCGTCCATGTTTCGCCGTTCTGTTCGATCGCACCGGGAAACTGGGCCGCCGCGGCTGCTGCGAGTTCTTTCAGCGTGATGGTTCCGCCGCGTATGAACAAGGCGGGAGCGTTGGCATCGGTCAATGCCTTGTCGATGTTTGCATTGAACCGTGCGCCGGTCTGAAGCCGCATTTGTGCCAGCATGAAGTCCACCGGGATCGTGTGCAGGCCGCCCTTGCCTTCGATCGTTGCGAAGGCTGGTGACTGGAGTGGGGCGGTGGGTGCAATACCGTACAATCGTTCGGTCAGGAGCGGTGCCACGCTCTCGAGTGTCGCGTCGCGAGCGCCTGCCCGGTCAGTGACCTGGTTGATCTGCCGGGTCAGCTTGGCAAGAGCCGCATGATCGAGGTTTTCGGCATTCGCGCCGAAAGCGGTCGATGCGAGCAGTCCGGCGAACAGAAGGGAGAGGCGTCTTCGCATCGACCCGTCCTCAGCTGTTCACAAGCTGGCGGCTGCCAGCCTGGGGTTCCAGTTTTGCGATGACCACTTCGCAGACGACTTCGACGAGCTGCATCTCGGCTTCCGGTCCACAATAGATGATGGTGGCTTCACCCGGCGGTACTTCGAAATTGTCGCCGACATGCAGCACGCGGGTGACGACGCCGGTTTTCAGCAGACCGGAGCCACTGGTCACCGTTAGCATTCGGTGAGAGGTCAGGTCCTCCAGCATCGGCAGCATGCTGCCAGCTCGTAATGTCATCATGCGCAATTCATAGCCTGGGCCACTCTGCACGCGGCGGATCTCGCCCCAGGTCATCTGGTTGCGGGCATGCTCGGCCAGTTCACGACGTTTGATGGTTTCGAGCTTTTTCACGATCTGCTTCACCTGTTGTGCCTGGTCGCGGGTGGTGATCAGCAGGGCATCGTCGGTGTCGACGACGACCACGTCCTGCATGCCGATCACTGCCACGAGCTTGTTTGTCGAGCGGATGTAGGAGTTGCAGGTGTCGATGCTGATGACGTCACCGCTCAACACGTTGCCGTCTTCGTCCTTTTCCGCGATGTGATGAAGCGCATTCCAGGCGCCGACATCGCTCCACGCCACCTGCAGCGGCGCGATCACAGTGCGGGGCGAATGCTCGAAGACGATGGATTCCGTCGGGAGGTTCGCTGCAGAGAACAGTGCTTCGGCATTCAGATAGAGGGCATGTTCGGTCTGCAGGCCAAGCTTGATGGCGTTGCTGACCGCTTCATAGGTGGTGGGATCGAGGCGCTGGAATTCTGAGATCAGCACATCGGCGCGGAACAGGCTGATGCCAGACGCCCAATAGGCGTTGCCTGCCTTGATTAGGGATGTTGCAATTTCAACCGGAGGCTTTTCAATGAAGCTTGCAACTTTTCGGGCGCAGTCGAGCATATCCAGTGGCCCGCCATCAACGATGTAGCCATAACCGGTTTCCGGATATTCGGGCGTAACTCCGAATAGGACGATGTGACCGCTTTCGGCGGCTGCACGGGCGGCCAGAACATTGCCTGTCAGGTCGCCCTTGACGATGTGATCCGACGGGATAACGCAGATCAGCGCTGCCGGATCGGTTTCAGCAAGATCGAGTGCTGTGGCAAGGACTGCGGGGCCGGTGTTGCGGGAGATCGGTTCGGCGATAATGCGAGCCGGGCAATTCAGGTCGTTCAACTGTCGCATCACGGTTGCGACATGCGAACTGCTGACAGCGACGATGGGGTCTGCAAAGCCTGGCATGCGGTGGCGTTCAACCGTTGCGTGAAAAAAGGTGGTCTCCGAGTTGCCGTCGATACGCTGAAACTGTTTCGGGTGCTCGGTGCGGGAAAGGGGCCAAAGGCGTGTGCCGATGCCGCCGCACAGGATGAGGGGGTGGACGTTTTGCATGACTGCTCCTGTGAATCCTGTTTGTCGATTGCGCGGGATTGTCTGCCTTGCTGCGGTTCTCAGCCGGCCGTGCGGTTGGAGGACATCAGGCCGAATTGCTGGCCAATGGCGAAAATGCGGTTGCTGATGATGCGCACGGAGACCGGCGACCCGACGGCTTCCCCACCGAGAGTGGCATCCGGGGTGATGACGGCGCGCATCTCGCCTTGCGTGCCGACCGGTGTCAGGGCTTGTGCACCAGCGGTCAGTTTGCCGTAGGCCACCAGGCCATCGGGGAATTTGAGTTCGGCGATGTCGCCGCGAACAAGAAGCTTGGCCTGGTCGGCACTGACGGTCGCAACGACGACCGGTGCCGTTTCGCCGGAGACGACTTCGGCTACGGTGTCGCCGGCCATGACGGTTGAGCCTTCCATCGCGGCGCCAGGAAGGATCTTGCAGTCGCAGGGCATGTTGACGCTGAGCGTGTCGCCGGAGACGGCCTGCAGCGTGTAGAGGACTTCACCCTTCGCAGCGCCGAGGTTGAGATAGGAAATCTGGCCGCTTGCCACCGCACGCAGAGGCTGGCCGCCGGCGGAAAGCGTGGCGAGCTGGGTGACTTCCTTGGAGAATACCCGCTGGTAGATGAGGTTTGCAGCGACAGCGGCGAGCGCGAGGCTGAGCGCTGCGGTTGCCGCGACGCGTAGGCCGCGCCCGACATAGCCGCCGAATGTCGTCGCTGCCCCCTGGCTCTTGGTATTGCTCACACCAGCCTTTTCGCGGCGACTGATAATGCCGTCGATGGAGGTGATATCACCGGCGATATGGCTGTTGAGCAGATAACGCAGCGTCGGCAGGTGTTCGCCGGTCGGCTCGATGAAATCGAGACGCAGTTCACCGGTTTCGGATTGGATGCGGCTGATGCGGACATCGACCTGTAGCGCGATCGTGTAGCCGTCGAAATCGAAGCGTAGAACGGCAATCCGCTGCTTCCCTTCCAATTCCGGTCCGGAAAGACCGGCAACTGTTGCCGACACGAGGGACAGGCTCTGGCCGCTGAACTGTCGACCGTCGATGATTGCGGAAAACGGGATGTTGGTTTTTGGGTGCTCCGTGCCGTTGTCCAGGAGGACCGGGACGTTTGCGGCCTGGGTGGCCAAAGCCTGTGAAGCTGTGTCTCGTGCGGGCTTTTTCTCGATGTCCATTGTCACGGTCCTTCGCTGTTAGGGTGGGCGCGGTTAGATTAGGTTGCCGACATAAGCCACGCCGAGGATGAGCCATCCGAGGGCAAGGCCATGCATGTAGGTGGAACTGTGGGCCCTCAGCCGCTGGCCGAGAGGCAGGCTGAAACTCCCCGTTTTCGCCGAGGACTGGCGGGTCCAGCGCTGGCGGTCGAGGCGGAAGAGGATGAAGCTTTTGATCACCGCGCCGCCAACCTGGCTGAAGTAGAGCAGGAAGGGAAAGGTGACGGGAAAGCTGCGTTTGCGGAACGCCATGATGATCGTGCACATGCAGTAGCGGGTGAACATTACCCAGGCAAAATAGAGGGGCAGGATCCAGGGACTGACAAAGAAGGTCGCCAGCAGGATGCTGGCCGGACCGGCGAGTGTAGTCCAGATCGAGATTGCCTGGTCGAGGATCGACCACCAGGTGAAATAACCGATCTGCGAGGCGGGCAGGGCAAGCGCACGGGCGTTGGTGCGCAGCATGTTGCCGAACCAGCGGGTCATCAGGACGGTCGCGGAGTCCATGAAACCGGAATTGGGCTGGGTTTCGATCGAAACCGTGCACAGATCTGGCAGATAGAGCATCTTGTATCCACGCTGCAGCAGCCAGTACCAGGTGGACTTGTCGTCGCCGGTGAGGAAGTGAACGCGGCCAAGGCGCCAGTGGTCGATGAAGTCGTTGCGGACGAGATCGACGAAGCCGCCGTCGGTGGCGAGATTGGCACGGAAGATCGACATACGGCCGGTTAGGGTCAGGACCCTCTCCCCCAGAGACATCGACGACATCATCACGTGGCGCTGGCAAAAGCGCAGGTCGAACCAGTCGCGGAACAGGCGCCCGCCTTTGGTGTCACTGTACTCATCGGTGGTGACGGCGCCGACGGATGGGTCGGTGAAGAAGGGCAGGCTGCGGTCGATGACGTCGATCGGTACGCAGCTGTCACCATCGACGAAGATGACGATATCGTTGCGACCCGGATTGAGCCTGGCGATCGAACGCAGGGAAGTGGCGAGTGCGTCGCGCTTGCCGGTTCCGGCGATCTTGTCGATCTTCAGGGCAACCATCGCTTCGGAGCCGGGATCGCGGGAGGCGACCGAGGCCATGACCTGTCGGATCAGCCGTGCATCGGCTTCGTCGACGATTGAGGCGACGATGGTGGCGCCACCCTTGGCGTGATAGGCCGCCTCGAAGATCGAACGATAGACCCGGGTCGAGATATCCGGAGCGATCTTGTAGGTGGTTACGAGGAAAAAGGTGTGATCCTTCAAGCCGCGGGCCTGATAGGCCTCGACGGCGTTTTTGCGCCGGCGAGGATAGGCGAAGTTGAGGTAATAGGCGGCCCGCGCCAGGTTGATCCCCGCCCAGGCATAGCGCCAGCCGCCAATGAGGCCGACGGTGATCAGAGTGCCGGAGACGGTCTGAACCGCCGGATGCGGCACGCTGAGCGCCAAGATCGTCATGATGAGGAGATAGATGACGTGGGCCAACATATCGGTGCGCTCCTTACCAGCAAATGCCTTGGTAGGTTCCGGCGGAGCGAATGCCGGGGCGGATGCGGAGCAGGTCGACCATGGGGATCTTGTCGCTGGATGCATCAAGAACCGGCATGGCCTCGGCATAGTGATTGCCTACAAGGATGACGTCGGAATTGTCCACAAGGTCGTCGAGGTCGCTGACGAGCCTGTTTTTCAGGTCGATGGCGGTGTCATTGCCGCGCCCAGCGCCGCTCATGCCCTCCGCATATGCCTGATTCACGAAGGGGTCGTAGATCTTGAGGTCGTAGCCCCGGTCGATCAGGCGAGAGGCGAGGCTCGCGAGTGGGCTTTCGCGCAGATCGTCGGTACCAGTCTTGAAGCTGATGCCGACCATGCCGATCGTCTGCCCGCCCATCTGCGAGACCATGGTCTCAGCGCGGTCGATCTGCGCTTCGTTGGCTTCGAGGACCGCGTCGAGAAGGGCGGTCTCGACATGCTTCTCCTTGGCGAGATGACGCAGAGCGCGGACATCTTTCGGCAGGCAGGAGCCGCCAAAAGCGAAACCCGGGCGCATGAAATAGGGCGAGATGTTGACCTTGAGATCCGAGCACAGGATTTTCATCACCAACTGGCCGTCGACGCCGCTCGCCTTGGCGATGTTGCCGATTTCGTTGGCGAAGGTGACTTTCACGGCGCGCCAGGAGTTGCTGGTGTATTTGATCATCTCTGCTGTGGCGAGAGAAACCGAGTGGCACGGGCACGGAAGCGCGTCATTCAATTCGTGCAGGACCTTGTCGGTCTGCTCGTCGAGAGCACCAAAAACGATCAGGCCCGGATCGTAGTAGTCTTCGATCGCTGTGCTTTCACGCAGGAATTCCGGGTAGTAGCCGACGCCGAAATCCTTGCCGGCGATCAGGCCCGTGCTGCGCTCGAGCGCCGGGATGCAGACCTGTTCCATGCTGCCCGGCACGATGGTCGAGCGAACGACAACGGAGTGGAAACGCCCCTTGGCGGCAATTGCAGTGCCGATCGCCTCGCAGGCCTTGATCACATATGTCAGTCCAACCGAGCCGTCCGGTGCGCTCGGGGTGCCGACGCAGACGAAGGACACGTCGGTCGAAGCGATTGCATCCTGGATATCAAGCGTGGCGCGCAGCTTGCCGCTGGCGACAGTCTGCTCGATCAGGGGATCAAGGCCCTTCTCAACGATCGGTGCGCGTCCGTTGTTGATCGTGTCGACCTTTGCAGGGTCGATGTCGACAGCCACGACGTCGTGTCCATCTTTGGCCAGGCAGGCTGCTGCAACGACGCCGACGTAACCAATTCCAAATACGCTGATCCTAGCCATGTGCTGCCCTTGTTGTTGACCGCAGGCCTTCGAGGCCCGTCGGTAGTTAACAATCGTTTAAATCCGTCTTTAGGATTGGCAGCTATGTTTGGTTAGTAAAAGTCAGGAAAGACCCGACAAATGTCAGGTAAATTCCCAATAAATATTTAATAAAAACATAATATTAGCAATTGAGATTTAAATAACGCAAAGTAGCACGATGGACGTACATCCATCGCGCTATCAATTTTTACCAAGTAATGTTAGTATTGAAGCCAGCCTACACTAATTGCGTAGTTGACTATGTCTGATCTTGTTCGAAGTGATAGTTTTTTTGTCGCGCGATATTTGTATGTTTCAACAGTTTTTGTGCTTAACTGAATATCTGCAGCGATTTCTTTCATCGCTTTTCCAAGCGCAACATACCGTAAGACAAGTTCTTCCTGCGTGGAGAGCTTTCCTTGTTCAGGTTCTGTGGTCGTGTTGTTGATGTTTCCGCTTTCGGACAATGCAATCACGGATTCATCTATGACGATGTCGCCGGCGTATATGCTCTTGATCGCACGCAATAGCTTCGGGCTTGCAACCGTTTTGGTGACCACGCCAGAATATCCCTTGGCGATATATGTTTCTCCCGGCAAGGTATCGCGCACATCGCAATAGGCGATGATGCGTGCCGTGGCCTGAAGTTCTTTCAAGTCCATCTCGGCGTCGCGCAGGGCCTGATCGAGGAAGCCTGGGTCGGCTACGATAACGTGCGGCGCCAGGCGCCTGATCGCTTCTGCCAGATTGATGTCTCTTTGCGTCAGCGAGAGTGATTTCAGCTGTCGTGTCGAATTTATCAGAAAGCTCAGGCCGTCCACCAGGACCGGGTTCTCGTCCAAAACAAGGACCCTTATCTTGCTAGTGTTTTCCATTGCAGCTCCAATCGATCGACTTTGCCACAAATTCTCCAAACTGACCGATGCGCTCGGGCGAACGTGTTCGCAAATGACAAGCTTTGGCCAGAACATGTTCGGAGAGAACGCAGGGGGTGTCAAGATGCTGCGACGCGGCAAGAATTGTGTCGATTATGTTGTTGTGCAACATAACTAAGTTGCTCGTCATTGTGCTGATACGGTAAATTCCTTTTTCTATCAATAAATTAGGCAAGTATCGCCCAAGGTGACGGGGATCACTATGTTCGGCTGGACTGCCACAGGTTGCTCTCTTTAGAGGTGAAACGGGCTTTTTGTTTCGAAAAAGCACATGGCCTATAAGGAATGACAGGTGACATTTCTCCAGCATTTCATGCCCGGAAGTTCCGTTGACGAATGCCAAGTCATGGCCAGCCAATTTCCTTCACGACGTCCAGAAATCGCGCGCGAAACCCTCTTCGCACGAATTTCCGTTGGGATCGCGAATTGCTCGCGAGTGATTTGCAGTGTCATATCGTCGCTATCAGGCGAAATTGCAGCAATGTGATTTTATGTGATCTACGGGTTGTAAAGGGGCGTCAATCGCGGGGCGTCCGAGTCGATGATCGTCAGCGCCTCTTGCCACGAGCCAACCGTATTCCCCTCGATAGAACGGCGGATTGCTGACGCAAATCCATTAACTGTAAAACCCATCACAAGTCGTATTGGCCGACTTTCGCAATTTGTTGCGCCCTGAATTTACTACTCTTTTCACAGTGTCGGTTACGTTAGCCTCTACAAAGTAGCGTAGGGTGTGTTGTGAAGCATAATTTCAAGCTTACGACAGTTGGTCCAGATTTGCGGACGGACTTGGTCTCAAAACTCAATCTGGCTCATTCGGCGATCGAGAAATCATTTCTCGACGCGGGCGCGGTTCTTGTTTCAGTGATGGAAATCCTGAACGGACTGGTCGATATCCTCGATCGCCTGACGAATACCCTCGACGGGGAGACCACGGCGTCGACGGTCAAGGGGCTGCGGAGCACCGTTTCCAATCTGGCGCTTCTGCCGAAGATCGCTGAAGCGCGGCACACGAAGTTTGTCGAGATTTCCGACATTTGCCATTCGAGCAGCCTTCACCTCGACGACATGCGCGAGACCATCCGCTATCTGCGTACCTTCGCCATTACGGTGAAGATCACCGGTGCTGGACTTGCCGAGTTCGCGGAATTTGCCGATGAAATTCGCGACCGGGTGCAGTTCGGCGCGGAAGAGGTGGACAAGTTCGTCGCGCAACTGAGCGTGATGCGGGCGCAGTTGCGGACCGCGCGTGATTTTGCCGAAGGCATCCGCAGCGATTTCGACACCACGGTTCCACGCATTGTCAGCAATCTCGATCAGAGCTCGAGCCGCATCGCACAGCAATATGCGCAGATGTCGGCGGTTGCCAGCGATGTCAAACAGGTGACCGGCCGGGTTCAGGGCAAGATAGCCAGCGTACTTTCGGGTTTGCAGATTGGCGACATCACCCGCCAGCGTATCGAGCATGTACAAAGCACGTTCGAACTGCTGGACGCGTTCCTCGCCTCGCCGGAAGGTGGCGCGCTTTCAGCGCAGGAAGCCGACGATCTGACTACGGTCATTCTGCATCTGTGCCATGCACAGCTGGATGAAACGCTGGTCGATTTCCGCCGGCAGTGCCGTGGCATTTCGACCAATATCGCAAGCTTCTCGGCCGATGCGTCGCAGATCCTGGTTCTGCGCGACAAGGTGACGTCGGAAGGTGCCGGCGAAGAGCACAATGCGCTGAAGTCGATGGAGGCGGATCTCAGGGTCGGTTGCGAGCTTGCCGAACGTGTGCGCGATCGCAGTGGCGAGTCTGATTCCGTTGTCGGTTCGGTGACTGCGACGGCCCAGCATCTGTTGAAGGGGATCGAGGTCATTCGTTCGATCAAGACCGATATCCACTACATGGCTCTCAACTCCAACCTGCGCTGTTCGCGCCTGGGAGATGCAGGCCGTTCGGTGAATGTGGTCAGCGGCGAGCTTCGGCTTTTCGCCGGCAAGCTCGAAACGCCGGCCGATGCGATCGTGGCCGATCTTCATGCGGTGGAAGCGGCGACGCAGTTCCTGTCGGGTGAAGCGACCGCTGACATCGGCAATCTCGGCGAGCCTTTGCGCAATGCGCTGGCAGCGGTCCAGACGGTCGGCGCGGAGATGGAAAAGGGACTGCAGGAATTCGCGGTCGAGGGGCAGGCGGTGTTTGCGCGCATTAGCGCAGCCGTGACCAAGCTTGATTTCGAAAGCGAGCTTGGCGGTGTTCTGGACCAATGCCTGGGGCTTGCAGCCCACATGGCCGCCGACGCTCTGCCGGATACGCTCGATCTCGCATCCCGGATCGAGCCGCTTTCATCGGGCATCTTCCGGATCTATACGATGGCGCAGGAAAGAGACATTCATCTGCGGTATCTGAACGTAAATTCCGGTGGCCCGGCTTCCCAGGCAGAAGCTGCCAAGACCGAGATCATGGACGACGACGATCTTTTTGCCGACGCCCTGTTCTGATCAGGCCGTTGCTAAGCGGCGTGCTCCAGCCGTCCGAGCATTCGGGCGGCGAGCAGCACCTGCTCGGTTGTCTGTGCCAGCGGCACGAGCTTCAACACTTCATCCGCATAACGTTCGGCGTTCAGGATTGCCTTGCCGAGATTGCTGACCTTGGCCGGATCCATGCGGTGCAGGTAGGCGTGGAAATCGAACATGTCGCGATAGGCTGAGCGCTCGATGATCGGCGTGTCGAGCACATGCACGCGCTGTTCGGTGAGAAGATGCTTGACTGCCTGAAGCGCGCGCGTGGTGACAAACGAATTTACCCGGGACAGGATTACCGAATGGGCGATGCGTATGCCGGCTTTCCGGTCGAGATAGCGCAGCAGATCGAGCACTTGCGCCCCACCCTGGGCATCCATGCTGCTGCCCTGCACAGGGATCATCACGTGATCGGACAAGCCGATGGCGGTTGCCAGCAGGGGTGACTGAATTCCGGGGAGATCGATAATCACGTAGTCCCAGTCGCGCTGGCTTTCGGTCACGGTCTTCTGGATCGTGGCCATGGAGACAAAAGTTTCGACGGTCAGGTTCGGTCGCTGCTCGGCGGTTTCAAACCATCTCGAGATCCAGCGCTGCGGATCGGTATCCAGGATGCAGACCCTGAAATTGCGCCGCACGAGTTCCGTTGCGAGGAGAAGGACGGCAGTTGTCTTGCCAGCGCCACCCTTGGAATTGGCGAATGTGATGACGGCCATGGTCTGCTCCTCGTCTGAACGCGTGAGCCAGAATCGCTCGCCAAGGCACAACCATCGTGCAGTCTTCACTCTTGCCAAACATGGTTAACAAAGAGGAAAGGTGCCGGGGCAGAAGCTTGCAGATGTCCCTGAAATAGCACAAAAATTCGCTGACCTACCGATGCTTGTCGGCGGTCAGGATTTCTCTTGCGATGAGCTCGAGCGAGACGACCTTGTCGACGCCGCCACGCGCAATCGCTTCCTTCGGCATGCCGAACACGATGGAACTTGCCTCATCCTGGGCGACAGTAAATGCGCCTGCCTGGTGCATCTCCTCCATGCCGCGCGCGCCATCGTCACCCATCCCGGTCATGATGACGCCCATGGCATTGGAGCCAGCAGCGCGTGCAGCCGAACGGAAGAGCACATCCACAGAGGGGCGATGGCGTGAAACGAGCGGGCCAGCGCGGACAGAAACATGGTAGCGGGCGCCTTGGCGCTCGAGGAGGATATGCTTGTCGCCGGGTGCAATCAGGACATGGCCGCGCAGGACCGGATCGCCATCGACAGCTTCCTTCACCTCGACTTCGCAGAGGCTGTTCAACCGCTTGGCAAAGGCGGCGGTGAAGCGTTCCGGCATGTGCTGGACAATAACAATTCCTGGTGCGTTGGCCGGCAGCCGCTCCAGCATTTCCCGCAAGGCTTCCGTGCCGCCGGTGGAGGCACCGACGCAGACGACCATTTCGGTCGTGCGGGCCATGGCCTTGCCCGTCGGTGGCGGCAGGACGGCGTCGGCGGTCAGCTTGGCGGTCGGGCCGCTGGCTGCGGCCGAACGCATGCGCCTCGTCGACCTCAGCCTCGCTTGGGCTGCACTCTTCACCACGTCGCAGATGCGGAGCGCCTGCTCGGAGAGATAGTCGGCTGCGCCGATCTTCGGCTTGAGAATGACATCCACGGCACCGGCTTCGAGCGCCTGAAGCAGGGTTTCGGAGCCGGATTCCGTCAGGGACGAGCACATCACCACCGGGATCGGCCGTTGCGACATCAGTTTGCGCAGGAAGGTGATGCCATCCATGCGCGGCATTTCGACATCCAGGGTGATAACGTCCGGTATCTCCTCCTGGATGCGTTTGGCTGCAATGAACGGATCCGAAGCGGCGCCGATCACTTCGATGGCAGGGTCCGACTGCAGGACTGCAGTCAGTGTCTGGCGAACAGACGCGGAATCATCGATGATCAGGACGCGGATCTTGTTGCTCATGAGGTCTTCAGATCCTTTTGAAGATCGTGTTCGCCACCTGGCGGACAGGGAGATCGAGGCCGGTCACGGATTCCGAATGGCCGATGAAGAGGTAACCGTCCGGAACGAGATTGGCGCAGAGTTGCGACAGAACGTGTTCCTGGGTCTTCTTGTCGAAGTAGATCAGGACGTTGCGGCAGAAGATCATGTGGAACGGATCGCCGACCGGGTAGGTCTTGTCCATGAAGTTCAACCGACCGAAGCCGATTTTCGATCGCAGCGCCGGCGTTATCCTGACGCTGGTTTGTCTTTTGTCCTTCGGCAGCATGACGTATTTCGCCATCATGTGTGGCGGAACCGGGTCCAGTTGGTCGGCGGGATAGATCCCGGCCTTTGCGGTCTTCAACACATCCGTGGAAAGGTCGGTTGCAAGGATGCTGAAATCGCAGCCGGTATTGTTCTGGGCCGCTTCAGCCATGACCATGGCCATCGTGTAGGGTTCGGCGCCGTTGGAGCAGGCGGCGCTCCAGGCTCGCATGCGGCGGACGCCCTGTTCCTTCAGTTCCGGTAGGACGACCTCTTCGAGATAGGCGAAATGGTTCGGTTCACGAAAGAAGTCGGTTTTGTTGGTGGTGACGGCATCGATCAGAAATATGCTCTCGTTCTGCAGGCCGCCTTGCTTGAAGAGGAAATCGCAATATTCGTTGAACGTCGAAAGGCCGGTGGCACGCAGCCGCCGGCGCAGTCTCCCCTCGAGCATGGTGACCTTGTTCGGCGGCATCTTGATGCCGCTATAGTCATAGATGAACTTTGCCAATTGTTGATAATTGCGAGGACCCAGCGTGTCCTCGCCCCGCACCTGGGCTAAGCTTGCATTCACCGAGTCACTCCTTAGCCAAAGGCCACTTGTTTTTCATTGCTGCCCGACACATTCACGTCTGAATGTGAAAACAAACGCGCCAGATCGATGATCACGACGAAATCCGTCTCGCGCCGGACAACACCGGCGATGTAGTCGGAGCCCCAGCGGACGCCGATATCCGGGGCAGCCTCGATCTGGTCACGCCGGAACGGCGTGACCTCGTAGACCTTGTCCGCGACCAGGCCGATTGCCAGCGTCTTGCCCTCGATCGGAATATCGAGGACCAGGATGCGGGTATCATTGGTGCGGATCGTCCTCGACATGCCAAGCCGGACCCTGAGATCGATGACCGGTACGCCCTGGCCACGCACATCGCGAAGCCCGAGCAGGTAGTCCGGCCCATGCGGGATCTTGAACGGATCCTCATGGTCCAGGATCTCCCGGACCACGGTGACGGGAACGGCGAAGATCTCCTCGCCGAGGCTGAATGTGACGAACTGGGATTCAGTTGAAGCTGTGCTCATGATCATGCGCTTTCCCGGAAATCGGCGTCGTGGGCGTCAGGTCCACCCATCGACAGATCGAGGGCAAATCCCTTGGCACGCGCCTGCTGGCTGGCGATTGAGTGGTCGGTTGTCGGCTTGCGCTGAGGTGCGGCAGTGGTGCGGTTCTGCGATGCCTGGGGCCGCGCGGTCGTCTTGGCGGCCGCAATTTCCCGGGCATTTCGCTCGACCCGGAAGAAGGCGATCGAGGTTTGCAGTTCCTCGGACTGGGCTGCCAGCTCTTCGGAGGTCGCGGCCATCTGTTCGGACGCCGAAGCGTTCTGCTGGGTGACCTTGTCGAGCTGCTGGATCGCTTCATTGATCTGCGAGGCGCCGACGTCCTGCTCACGGCAGGCTGCCGAGATTTCCGAGACCAGTTCAGCGGTCTTGCGGATATCGGGCACCAGACGGCCGAGCATTTCACCGGCTTCCTGCGCTGCCTTCACTGTCTCACCGGACATTGCGCCGATTTCGGCTGCTGCCGATTGCGAACGTTCGGCAAGCTTGCGGACTTCGGAGGCGACGACGGCAAAACCCTTGCCATGTTCACCGGCACGGGCCGCTTCAACGGCAGCGTTCAGGGCGAGCAAGTCGGTCTGGCGGGCGATTTCCTGGACGATCGAGATCTTCTCGGCAATCGTGCGCATGGCACCGACGGCGCGATTGACAGCGTCGCCGGATGCTTCGGCATCCTTGGCCGACTGGCGGGCGATCTTTTCGGTCTGGGCGGCGTTGTCGGCGTTCTGCTTGATGTTGGCAGCCATTTCCTCCATCGAGGCGGATGCTTCTTCAGCAGATGCTGCCTGTTCGGTCGCGCCCTGCGACAGCTGTTCGGAGCTGGCCGACAGTTCCTGGCTGCCGGACGAGACATTGGCCGCTGCCGAAAGTGCATCAGCGACAACGCCACGCAGGCGCTCAACCATGCTTTCCAACGACAGGCCGAGCGTATCCTTGTCAGACAGGGGCTTGGGCGTGACGACCAGGTCGCCATTGGCGATCAGGTCGGCGATGCGCGCCGTTTCGCGCAGGTTGGTCACCATGTTTCCCATGGAAATACCAAGCGAGTCTTTGTCAGACAAAGGTGTGACCTCCTTCGAGAGGTCGCCGGCCGCAATCATGTTGGCGATGTCGGCCGTGCTCTTCAGGTTTGCTGTCATGCGATTGATCGTTTCGATGAGGTCCTTGATCTCGTCATTGCTCTTGACCTGGACATTCTGGTTGAGATCACCAAGGGCAACGGCTTCTGCCACGCCTGACACCTTACGAAGACCCGAACTGATGCCGAGGGCAATCCAGAAGGCGACGACGGTCGAGAACACGAGAACCGCAAGGACTATGCCGATCAGAATGCTTCTGGAGTTGTCGTATTGCACATTCGTGGCCTCATCGGTGGCCCGCAAGTCCTTGCCGATTTCTGCGTTGAGGCCCGACAATGCCGTTAGCAGCGTGGCGGTAACGCTTGCGCCTTCGCCCATCGAAATCTGACCGGCCAGCGCGTTGGATTCCGTGGTGTTTTCCTGCGCCAGTCTCAGAATGCGATCTTGAACCTCAAACCACTTTGGCAAATCGCCGCGAAACTCGGAGACCTTTTGTCTGATTGCAGCTGTGTCGTCATTGTCGAGCTGGCTCAATAGTTCGTTTATCTTAGAACGATCTTCCGCCACTTCGCGGGAATACGAAGTGATTTGAGCGGGATCGGTGTTCATCACAGCATTTTTCTCAGCGCGGATCGAACTATAGACGGAATCCAATAGATCGCTGGAATTTTGAAGATTGGTTGCAGGGCCTTCTACGATCTCGGTTATTGCCGAATTCAGTGAGGACAAATTTGTTACTGCCAACGCTGCCATGCCGCTGGTCATCAGAATGATGAGCCCAAAAGCCACAGCCAGCTTAAGCTTAATTGTGAATCTCATAATATCCCCTATCGCCACCCGAAATGTGGTGCGGTTGTCGTTGCTCAAATACTCAGTATCGTTCTGGTAGCGAGGTTGCAGGGCCGTGATGCATTCACCGCTGCCATTTGCGAGGTTTGGGATGTTCGGGTCCGGACAGCCGTCTTCCGGACCCAAGTGCCCCGGCAATTTCTGCCGGAGCGTCATTCACATGACGATTCGATTGTACTCACGCGCTCTGCTTGAAATGCGCGTCGTCTGCGTCCGGGCCGCCCATCGACAGGTCGAGGGCAAAGCCGTTGGCACGGGCCTGCTGGCCGGTGATGCTGTTGTCACCGTGGGCAGGCTTGCGAACCGCTGCGGCCGCTGCCGGACGGGCAACTGGAGCAGCCGGGCGGGCTGCCGGTTTGCGGATGGCGACAGGAGCCCGTTCGCCAGACCGGTCAACCCGGAAGAAGGCGATCGAGGTTTGCAGTTCCTCGGACTGGGCTGCCAGCTCTTCGGAGGTCGCGGCCATCTGTTCGGACGCCGAAGCGTTCTGCTGGGTGACCTTGTCGAGCTGCTGGATCGCTTCATTGATCTGCGAGGCGCCGACGTCCTGCTCACGGCAGGCTGCCGAGATTTCCGAGACCAGTTCAGCGGTCTTGCGGATATCGGGCACCAGACGGCCGAGCATTTCACCGGCTTCCTGCGCTGCCTTCACTGTCTCACCGGACATTGCGCCGATTTCGGCTGCTGCCGATTGCGAACGTTCGGCAAGCTTGCGGACTTCGGAGGCGACGACGGCAAAACCCTTGCCATGTTCACCGGCACGGGCCGCTTCAACGGCAGCGTTCAGGGCGAGCAAGTCGGTCTGGCGGGCGATTTCCTGGACGATCGAGATCTTCTCGGCAATCGTGCGCATGGCACCGACGGCGCGATTGACAGCGTCGCCGGATGCTTCGGCATCCTTGGCCGACTGGCGGGCGATCTTTTCGGTCTGGGCGGCGTTGTCGGCGTTCTGCTTGATGTTGGCAGCCATTTCCTCCATCGAGGCGGATGCTTCTTCAGCAGATGCTGCCTGTTCGGTCGCGCCCTGCGACAGCTGTTCGGAGCTGGCCGACAGTTCCTGGCTGCCGGACGAGACATTGGCCGCTGCCGAAAGTGCATCAGCGACAACGCCACGCAGGCGCTCAACCATGCTTTCCAACGACAGGCCGAGCGTATCCTTGTCAGACAGGGGCTTGGGCGTGACGACCAGGTCGCCATTGGCGATCAGGTCGGCGATGCGCGCCGTTTCGCGCAGGTTAGTGGTCATGATCTCCATGGACTTAACGAGATCCTTGATCTCATCGTTGGCCTTGTGCTCGATCTCGTGGTTCAGGTCACCGATGCTGACGGCGACAGCCAGATCGCTTGCACGGCGTAGGCCGCGAGAAATGTTGATTGAAATCCAGATGGCTACGACTGCAGAGAAGACCAGCAAACCTACGACGATGCCGATCAAGATATTGCGCGAATGATCATACTGGACGTTCGTCGCTTCATCGGTGGCATTCAGATCCTTGACGATCTCCTCGTTGAGCCCGTTCATGGCCGCGAGCAGGACCGAGGTCATTTTTGCGCCTTCGTCCATGGAGATCACACCAGCACGCGTATTAGACTCAGGTGTATTTTGACGAGCGAGAGCAATGATTTGGTCCTGAAGCTCAAGCCACGCCGGCAAGGCGGCCCGGAATTCGGCCACCTTGACCCTGACACCCTCGGCCTTTTCGGCGTCGAGGCGGGTGAGGAGCTCATTGATCCTAGTCCGTGCCTCGCTGACTTCCTGGGAATAGGAAGAAATCTGCGTGGGGTCGGTATTGAGGATCGCATTTTTCTCAGCGCGAATAGACAGGTAGATTGTGTCCGAGAGGTCGCTCGAATTGCGCAGGTTGGCAGCTGGTCCCTGAACAATTTCGGTGATAGCCGAGTTCAGTGTCGAGAGATTGTTGATCGCAAGCATTGCCATTCCGAAGGACATCAGAATGATTATGCCGAAGGTGAGAGCAAGCTTGAGTTTGATGGTAAAGCGCATCGTCGCGTCCCCGGGAAGGTGATGGTGATTGAAGGGCTGTGTGGGACATCCCGGGCTTGCATTTTAAGCTACCGGGCAGGAGCCGCCGCTCCTCGCAATCAGCGCATTCTACGCTGAGATCAGGGCGGATCTTCTTGTCCGCCCTGACTCGTCAATTTTACGCGCTTTCCCGGAAATCGGCGTCGTGGGCGTCAGGTCCACCCATCGACAGATCGAGGGCAAATCCCTTGGCACGCGCCTGCTGGCTGGCGATTGAGTGGTCGGTTGTCGGCTTGCGCTGAGGTGCGGCAGTGGTGCGGTTCTGCGATGCCTGGGGCCGCGCGGTCGTCTTGGCGGCCGCAATTTCCCGGGCATTTCGCTCGACCCGGAAGAAGGCGATCGAGGTTTGCAGTTCCTCGGACTGGGCTGCCAGCTCTTCGGAGGTCGCGGCCATCTGTTC
>ERZ1034377.145-NODE-145-length-18548-cov-72.990742_pt1 | contig 18548 bp, 15 predicted proteins | sample MGYA00520584_ERZ1034377 | MGnify/ENA primary metagenome ERZ1034377 (study PRJEB33736, sample SAMEA104288464) | Azolla filiculoides | biome: Urban; feature: water surface; material: ditch water | place: Netherlands | collected 2014 ... | reverse complement strand
CAAGTCCCAGGCTATCAACTAAAGTCTGCCCCTTTCTTCCTTTTACCTTTTTACATCCGTCAAAACCATACACATCCGCTTTCTTTGGTCAGTGTTGACCGACTGACTGTCTGCAGCGAGCGCGGTAGGTTGTGTTCATTTACCTAATTTCGAGCGAACTTGACCACCCAATGTATGGTTGAATTTTTCCCAAACCCCCTGGCCCTGCCATTTCCTGTAATAGCTATATACCATTGACCTTGGCGGGAAGTCACCTGGAAGCATATTCCATTGACATCCAGTTTTCAAATGAAAATAGATGGCATTACATATTTCACCTATATCTGTTGTGGGTGGATGCCCTCCTTCTTTAGCTGGTGGAATCAATGGGGCCAGGATTTCCCAGTCCATATCAGTTAAGTCTGTGGGGTAAGACTTTCGTTCCATCAGTAGCTATGTAAATACACTAGATTTTATGTATCCTATCCTTCCAACATTCCTTTTCTACTCCCCTTTACATTTACTTTATCAATAGCCTCTAAAATAGTTCTGTTTGTTTGAGCAACTATCATCTCACTTCTTTACAAAGTAACCATGTACGGCCGCAATTCAAGTAATATTTATTACATGCTTTTATGACGTATGAGAGTATCTGGCTATTAATTTAAGAGGTTTTATGGCGACCTTTAATTTGTAATCAGCAGCAGAGTAAAATACAGGCAGTATAGACTTAATAGTCTATTTTCATACTGGATTGAATATTAAATTCAACTCATGTAATTTGAATTCTTACTTAGAAACAGGTTAATACTGATACTAAAGTAAATAACTACTATCTTTTTATTTATAAAGTTATTGTGAACTTATGAGGGAAATGTTCTGTAATTTTGCATATAATCAAGGGGTGTCTGCTAAAGCCATTCCACTTGAGTTTTCCTTTCCTTTGTGTGTTGGTCAGGATTATCAACTGATCGGTAGCAAAACACGAGCTAATTCTGAATCAACATTCTTTTATGGCTTGCGGGATTATTGTCTGGTTTAACTATAAAGACGATAAAGCCTAATTTAATTTTCTGGAGAAGAGATGTATTTGACACATTCATTCATGAGTGATGAAAAAAAGCAAAGCTCTCAGCCCCCTTTGATTTTGGTAGTAGAAGATCATGATGATAGTCTACTCTTGCTAAGTTATGCTCTGAAGTTATTAGGGTGTAGATGTATTTGTCAAAATGAAAGTTACACAACACTATTGGTAGCAAAGGAATATCAGCCAGACTTGATTTTGTTAGATATTTTGTTACCTGGACTCAATGGTTTAGATATTGTGCGAGCTTTGAAAAGAGAACCCCTTACTTGTAATATTCCGGTAGTTGCAATTACAGCTTTAGCTGGTAGGGAAGAGAAAGAACGTATCCTCAGAGCGGGTTTTGATGACTATATTAGTAAACCTTATATGCTTGAGGATTTAGAAGAGATGATTTGGCGTTTGCTTGATGACAAATTTGAAACGTATTCTGCGCTTGAAATATGTCATGAAAGTTAGAAATAACTGAAACTAAGTTTCTTTTAGAAGTCTAATTGTGAATACGCTACCTTTACCTAATTCTGAGAAAAGTTCGATTTTCCCACCATGCGCTTCTAGAATTCGTTGTGATAGATGCAGTCCTAAGCCACTACCGGATCTCTTATTTCTACCTTGACGAAATCGCTCAAAAATTGTTGCTTGATCTTCAGGTAAAATTCCATAACCTGTATCTGCAACTTCAATAACAACTTCAATTGCCTCAGTATTAGTAGGTAAGGTTTCAAAAATGAGAATTTCGATACCTCCTGTATCTGTAAACTTAATGGCATTACCGATTAAGTTATTCAGCACACGGCGTATTTCTAGTTTATCAGCGATGATAATTCCAGGATTTTTGCCTAGTTGGTTTAATTTATGAGTATCTAATTTGAGGGTCAAGTTTTTCTCGATAGCGAGGGGAGCTAGTTCACTGATGACTTCTTGAGCTATTTCCTTTAAGTCACAGTTGTCCAAATTTAATGTTTTTTTACCTGCCTCAAAGCGATAGACTTCTAGTAGAGTGTTGACCATTTGCATTAAATTTTGGTTGCTGCGAATCATGACAGCGATCGCTTGTTTCATTTCCGGGGAAATTTTACAAAAAGTCTCCTGTTGGAACAAAGCTAACATTCTATCAGCTGCTACTAAGGGTGTGCGTAAATCATGGGTAAGACGAGATACAAAGTCTTCTCGCTGACGGGTCATTTTTTGCTGTTCATCAATACTGTGCTTCAGTCGCAAGAGAGATCGCACTCTAGCCAACAATTCATCTGTATCAAATGGTTTGCGGATGAAATCATCAGCACCAGCATCTAATCCTTCCACCACACTAGATTCATGAAAAGCGGTAATCAACAAAATCGGAATATAGTTGAGGTCAGGACAATTACGAATTCTGCGTGTTACTTCATACCCATCCATTCCTGGCATCATCACATCAAGTAAAATCAGATCCGGTGGAGATTGTGCCACTTTTTGTAACGCAGTTGCACCATCTGATACTAAATCAATTTTATAACCCTCACTTTCTAAAAGGGTTCGCACTAAAATTAGATTATCTCTAGTATCATCAACGGCGAGAATTCGGCCAATTTTATCACTTTTGACAATAGACATAATTTATCCACTTTTTGTAAAGTTACCTAACTTAATCCATCTTTATCTACTGCTTGAGATGAGGATATCCCATTGAGGCTCTATTGAATTGAGATGGTAGTTGAGGTGGGTTGTGATGAGAATAATAAATTCCTTCTTCATTACCTAAATTTAAATTATAACCATCTCCTCCATGATTGGATATTAATCTGATTTGCCGTGGCAATTCAATTTTAAATATTGAACCCACTCCTAATTTACTTTCTAAAAAGATTTTTCCTCCCATCATTTGTACCAATGAATCAGTAATAGCTAAACCAAGTCCCGTTCCAGGGTATTTCCGGCTAATGCCTTGATCTACTTGTCGAAATGCTTCAAAAATATGTTTGAAATCTTTGGAAGAAATACCAATTCCTGTATCTCTAATAGTAATTGTTAATCTGTTTTGGGTAATTTCTTTCACTTCTACCCAAATCCCTCCAGATTCTGTAAACTTAACAGCATTAGCCAGTAAATTAATTAAAATCTGGCGTACTCGGACTGAATCATTAAATATCAAAGTGTTTTGTAAATCTGTTTCCACCACCAAAGATAATTTTTTAGCTTCAGCCAAAGACATTATTTCTGATACAGAATTATTCACGATTTTTTCTAAATCCAAAATTTCTGGTTTTAGTTCTAATCTTCCAGATTCTAATTTGGAAAAATCCAAAACTTCATTCAGCAGCATCAGCAAATGCTTGCCATTATTGAGAATACGCTCTACCATGTCCACTTGCTGACTATTAAGTTGACCAAATTTCGGACGTAAGAGTATTTGTGAGAAACCAATGATAGCATTCATTGGGGTTCGGAATTCATGAGATATAGTCGCTAAAAATTTTGTTTTGAGCCGTGATGCTTCCAATAATCTCAAATTTTGCAACTGGATTTGTTCCCTTTGTCTCTCTAATTCTTGGTTCTTACAAATCAGTTGTTCATGACTTTCTTTGAGTTGTTGATAGGCTAAATCTGCTTTAATTTCAGCTTGGAATAATTTAATGGCATTGCGTAAAATTCTGGTTAAATTTTCTGAAAATAACTGAGATCTTAGTAGATAGTCTGTAGCACCTATTTTCATCAACTCAACAGCAATTTTTTCCTCTCCTTGAGCAGTGAGAATGACTAAAGGAACTTTGATTTCGGAAGAACGCAGCTTGTGTATTAAAGTCAAGCTGTTTTGGTTTGGTAAGTGATAATCAAGAAAAACGCAGTCAAAGTTAGCATTTTGGAGGGCAGAGAATGCATTTTCACCGTCACTAACTTCACTCAGTTCCATATAAACACCTGCTTTCGTCAGGGCTAAACGGACTGCCATGCGATCTACTTCATCATCATCTACAACCAAAATTTTAAACGTCTCTTCCATCAGTTTTTGTTTTAGCTGTGCAGTATGGATTGATGTACAGCATTACTCTTTTTAAACCATTTAACTAGGATTCTGCTACTTAGAAATCTAGCTCATAGAAAATTGCTCATGTTTAATTAATAATTCTTGGTAAACAATTAGCAATTATTGCAGATGAAAACGATTCACTCCTAAATGAAACAGAGTCAATATAAAGTAAAATAAAATACTTTATCCATCTCAACACAATTGTAAATGAGTAGATGATTCACCGTCCTCAGCCATTAGTGAGAGTTGCACAGAAACATTGTGTATCATCAGCCTGAGCAATTTTACTCACTAAAACAGTATTCAGTATTGATAAGTGAATTTTCACTCATTAAATATTAACCAGCTTTAAGTGCATACCTTGAGTGTGTCATACAAGGACAAATCATTACTCATTAGTTTTAAATCCCCGTCCCCAATACTACTTGGTTAAGTACCGGGGATTAGTCGTTTGTTTGGGCAAGTGTTAAAGGGTAAAGGATAAAGGTTTTTTCTTTCCTTTTTCCTCCTTAACCGCCAAGAATTGACTCGCGTCCTCTTTGCATAACAAAGAAACACATATCAATGTTTCCTGTTACTTGTTACTTGTTAGCTGTTACCTGTATTTTTTGAGAGGATATAGCTCTAAGTCTACCTAATTCTGGTTCATTGTGTTGAGTTAGTACCTGGAGAAATTATCGCACTTTAATGCAAATTGTTGCACTATGTAATTATAAATTGATAGGTTGGTATCTTTTTGGTAAATTTCTGTATTCACAATATAGTTTTTTGTTACAATCTAAATACCTACTTTAGTTAATGGACAGGTTAACGCAAAAGTTTACGACTTCGGGAGGAAGGGGTAGTTGCTTAACTTAGCCTAAAATTTACTGTTTCATCAATTATCATTTACAAGAACTTATTCATGAACTGATCTGTTATACATAGATAATTAGCAGATACATGATCAAACAGTTGTATAGTAGTCTGACTCGATTCATTTTCGATTCATTTCATGCGCCGCTTTAGCATTTTACTTTACCCCTACGAATGTAGCTTTTTAACAGGGAATGATGTTTCATTCGTATCAATATTTCATTTTTTTGAAATAAATAGCCATATATCCCTAGCTAGATTTTTACTTCTACCTAACTTAAAATAAGTGAAATTTATTATTTCTCTCGGTGGATGCAAGTCAATCAAAATATCATCTACCTTTGGTTTGGGGAAATTAGATCAAATACTTACAAAAGGTTTTAAGTTTAAAGCAGCAGTTAGATATTAGATAGTTGGGTGTAACAATGAATGAAATCAGCATTCTTTTAATTGAAGATCATGATTTAACCCGCATGGGATTAAGGGCTGCCTTACAGTCAAACAGCGCCTTAAAAGTAATTGGTGAAGCCGCTAATGCTACTCAAGGTCTAAAACTTTTGGAAACTACTAAGCCTGATGTGGCTGTAGTCGATATTGGTTTACCAGATATGGATGGCATTGAACTTACCCGTAAGTTTAAGCGCCAACAAGCGGAAACTGGGCAATCAAATACAAAAATTCTGATTCTGACCATGAATCATACAGAAGATGCAGTTCTAGCAGCTTTTGCAGCGGGAGCAGATTCATATTATATGAAGGAAACAAGCATCAATAAATTAACTGAGGCGATACAAGCTACTTATGCGGGTAACTCTTGGATTGATCCAGCTATTGCGAATGTGGTATTAAGGAAGATGCGCTTGGGTATACCAGGAGAAAGTACAGCAGCTGATAAACCAAAAACCGTGAAAATTGAGGCCCTAGCTACCGAATATGAACAGGTTTTGGAAACCTATCCTTTGACTCAACGGGAATTAGAAATTTTAGAGTTAATTGTTGCTGGTTGCAGTAATGGACAAATTGCTGAAAAACTCTACATTACGGTGGGGACAGTAAAAACTCACGTTCGGAACATTTTAAATAAACTCTGTGCTGATGACCGTACTCAAGCTGCGGTTCGCGCGTTACGTTCTGGGTTAGTGGGTTGAGTTGATTTTCAACCTAATCTTGCTTGCAAACATTCAGCAATACGTTTGGCTGCACCTGGTTGACCCATACGCTGAACTCCATTTTCGGCAATTTCATTGAAGAGGTCAGGATTGTTCAACAGGGATCGTACTACTTGGGTAATTTTGATTGGTTGTTCTACTAAAATTAGAGATGATCCTAAAAGACGACTTTGGGCTTCAGCAAAGGCGGGATTATATTGAGGTCCTTTTCCAGGAATAGCGATCGCAGGTTTGCCTAAACCAATGAATTGTTCTGTCGCTGTACCTGCCATTGCGATCGCCAAATCTCCCAAATGCAAACAGTCACCATAAGCTTTTTGGGTGAGAATTACATAATTATTCTTTTGTTTAAACGTCAAATAATCAGGATCAGCAAGTTGAATGGGAGATTGTGGACATCTCTGCCAACCTTGAATTTGCAAAGTTTGAGATAAAATATCCCCATCTAAACCGGGAGCAATCGCACCTAAAAATACCATATCTCGCTCCTGCCAACCAGTAATCAAACCAGATACAGCAGTCATAATCATTTCCCAGTTAGCATAAGCCTCATTAGCACGAGAACCAGGAAGTAAAGTCACAATCAAAGGCCGAACAATCTCCTCTTGTTCAGTATCAGCACTATAAAACTTTGAATTTGTCAACATCGGTTCTAAACCGTCCATCATCGGATTACCCAAATCAAAAGCCCGAATCTGCGACTTCTTTAATATTTCCGTCGTCAGCGAATCCCTGGGAAACACACCACGACAACGACGACGACTCATCAACCACCTCTCCCAAGGATGGTAAATAGAGCCAGAAAAATTTTCCCAACGTACCGATTTTGATCTTCTGGTTAATAAACCATCCTGATCCCGCACATAATATTCAGATTTTGCCGTTCCAACAAATGCATAATTAGCACCACTTATAGCTGCAAACAACAGTGGCACAATATCCCCCACCGCTAAAATAGCTTTCTTATTTCCTAACTTAGTTTGACAATTAACCCAACAACGAATAGCCTGAATTTGCTTCCAGGTAAGTTGCACCAAACCACCCCGTACATCTCGCATGAATTGGCGACTATCCATGTAAATAAAGCCACCAGAAGGCATAGTTTGAACCGCACCAATACGCGGCACATTCAACTCTTGGTAAGCACGTCCTTCACCCACTATTGGTAAAGCAAAGATATCCGGTGGCGAAGATAGCCTTTGCAGTTCCTGTAAAATGCGGACAGCAATTATATCCTCTCCATGACCATTACTCAAAACCAGTAACTGTAAACGAGAAGTACTTTCCAGGGAATTTGTAATTAAAGGTAATTCGGATAAATCAGTCATAGAATTTTATATTTTATATTTTTGATGGAGAATAGCTGCGGCCTATTGCAATTTGTAATCATAGCGTCTGATAGTACGTATTGTTGATTACCAAATAAACCTGTATCTTCCATACTAAAAACAATCACTGGAGATGAATACCTATTATTTTACTGATCGGGGAAACTGACCGCTTTTTTGCTCAGAAACAAAAAATTACAATTAACAGTCTGTTCATCCACAGGTATAGGGAATGTATATTATTCCCAATGCTTGATCCGACTGCAACTAACTACCAGTTGATGAAGTTAATCAATATTAATTATGCGAGTTTCTTCTGCGGTAATTCTGACATTAGCTACCCTAGCTGCTAGTAATGTCACTCAGCAAGCAAATGCTCTACCCAATCAAACCACAAATCCAGAGGCTCAAACTGAAACAGGCACTGATGTGGTAGTACTACCGTTTGTCGAAACTCAGCCCGCACAAACAGAAGTCGTAACCTCTCCAGAAACTACCTGTGCTGTAGAATTTAGTTCTCAGTCTGTACTTATACCTAACAATGTCAACAACATTAATAAAAACTTGATTACAGATAACGATTTAGTCGTTATAGCTACCAATGTGGAGATAGTTGGTGCCAATCCAGAATTAGAACAGGTAATTCGCAAAGTAATTAAAACTCAAACAGGTGGAGAAACCAGTCAAACCCAGGTACAAAAAGATGTAGTAGCAATTCTGGACACTGGTTTATTTGCTAGTGCTAATGTCAGCAGCATCAGTACATCTAGCGGTTTGAATATAACCTATCAAGTTCAGCCTGTATTAGTACAAGCAATACAACTCTCTGGTGTAAAGATTCTCACCTATCAAGTAGCCTTAAAAAACTTTAAAAATCAAATTGGTAAAGATATTAGCCCCGCTGCACTCCAGCAAATAGTTCAAAAAATTAACCAGTGGTATATAGAAAATGGTTATACCCTAGCCAGGGTACTATCAATTCAACCAAACCGCCAAGGTATTCTCATAGTGAATGTAGCTGAAGGTTTAATAGGTGATGTCAAATTTCGCTTTGTCAATGAAGAGGGGCAAAAAGTTGATAATAACGGTAATCCCATTCAAGGTCGCACTAAAAACGATTTCCTCAGACAGAAACTGAAGTTAAAGCCTGGTAAAGTCTTTCAAGATAAATTAGTCCAGGATGATGTCCAAACTTTATATAAATTAGGTTTATTTAAAACTGTCAATTTCGCCTTTGAAGAAGATGCAACAAAGGTAGATTTGACCTATGAACTCCAAGAAGTTGGAGCGCGTTCAGTTAACTTAGGTGGCGGTTACAATGCTGATGATGGTATATCCGTGGTCGTCAGCTACAAAGACCAAAATGTTGGCGGCGTTAATGATACTTTAGCTGCCAATGTGGAAGTTAATCGCCAAGACGTATTATTTAATAGTAATTTTAACAGTCCCTATCGAGAAATAAACCCCAACCGCTTAGGCTACAACGTCAAAGCCTTCCGTAGACGACAAATTTCCCATACATTTGATGATACTATCAGTCTGGCAAATGGTGAAAAAGTGAGAGAAGGAAAAATTGGCGGTAGTGTAAGTGTTCAACAACAAATAGATGGTTGGGATACTTCTGTAGGTCTTAATTACACTCGTGTTACAATACGCGATCACGAAGGTAATATTACCCCCAGAGATACGAATAATAATCAATTATCCTTTAGTGATACTGGAATAGACGACCTAACTGCTGTATCCTTCACAGCCACTAAGGACGAAAGGGACAACCCAGTTAAACCCACTCAAGGTTCTCTCCTCACTTTCAGTACCGAACAATCTATTCCCGTTGGTCACGGTCAAATTACCATGAATCGTCTCCGGGGTAATTATAGTCAGTTTATGACAGTTAAATTATTTAATAGCAAACAGCCACAAATATTTGCTTTAAATCTGCAAGCTGGTACTGTAGTTGGTGATTTACCACCTTATGAAACCTTTAACTTGGGTGGTTCTAATTCGATACGCGGTTATGATGCAGGACAGGTGGGAAGTGGTCGCAGTTATGTTTTAGCCTCCGCTGAATATCGCTTTCCCATCTTCCCCATTGCTGGAGGTGTGATATTTGCCGACTTTGCTTCCGATTTAGGATCTGGTGATACTGTTATTGGAAATTCTGCGGGTGGGCAAAATAAGCCTGGTAGTGGTTTTGGTTATGGTGCAGGAGTCCGTGTTGACTCACCTTTAGGGGTAATTCGAGCTGATTATGGAATTAATGACCAAGGAAATAGCCGAGTACATATTGGTATAGGTCAACGATTCTAACAGTTATCAGTTATCTGTCAACGCTGTTTACTGTTCACTGTCACCTGTCACTTGTCTCCTGCTATATGATGAATAAGACAAAACCGTTGAACGGAGTGTCAACCGCCCAGTAAGGATTTAAGTTTCCCTATGTTAACAGGCACAATTTTACAGAGTGGAAAATATACTATTATCCAAGAGATAGGCAGGGGTGGATTTGGGATTACGTTCAAAGCAAAACATCATTACTTGAGGCAGGAAGTAGTGATGAAGACTATAAATGAACGACTGCGACAAAATCCTGATTTTTCCAAGTTTGAACGTCAATTTCAAGATGAAGCCAGAAGATTAGCCACTTGTGTCTATCCTAATATTGTTCGGGTAAGTGATTTTTTTGTGGAGAATGGACTACCCTACATGGTGATGGAATATATTCCTGGGGAAACTTTAGGTGAAGCATTCGTGTTACCGGGAATACCATTACCAGAAGAAACAGCAGTTCATTATATCCGGCAAATTGGGGCAGCATTACAGGTAGTACATAATAATGGTTTGCTACACCGAGATATCAAACCTGATAATATCATCCTCCGCCAAGGAACTCAGGAAGTAGTGCTAATTGATTTTGGTATTGCCAGGGAATTTAACAGCGGTGTAAAACAAACTCACACGGGTTTAGTTAGTGAAGGTTATGCACCTATTGAACAATATTTGACCCAAGCACCAGGTACCACAGCGACTGATGTTTATGGTTTAGCAGCAACTTTATATGCACTGTTAACAGGACATGTTCCTATTCCATCATTATTGCGCGAGCGCCAACCAATGCCTTCTCCCCGTGAACTACAACCCCATCTCAGTGCATCTATTAATCAAGCAGTGATGCGAGGTATGGCTGTAGAGTCCCGTTTTCGTCCGACTACAGTAGCAGAGTGGCTAGAATTACTACCAGGCAATGGATTTCAGATAACACTATCATTACCAACTCAACCAGCACCAACCATTGATTTATCTACCCAAGAGTCAGAAAATAGCTTTAAACAAACTGGTCCCAACACCATATTATCACCAGTGGAGACAGTTACAACTCCGCCCAGAAAATTAGCACTGGCCAAGGTATTAGCAAGCATTGGTGTAGTCTTCGTTGCTAGTACAGTAGGGTTTAGCATGACTAGTATATTACCTAGGTCTCAGTTACAAGCGCCTAACCCCCTTTCTGAAGAATCCACTCCAGAATTTACCAGTACTCCAGAACCTGTGGTTGAGGGTACACATTCTCCTGAAAATCAAGCAAATCAAACTTCCTCTTCCCATGAGTCTGCTGCATCATTGTCCACTTCTGAACGACGCAGACGCAATCGTCGGATTTATCCAGAAGCAACTCCGACAAGTGATAGTATTTCTCCAGAAAACTTTCCTCAACAATCTCAAGATAATTCTTCAGAATCTTTACCCCGCAAAACTAAGCGTACCATATCCACACCTGTTGTTACTCCCACACCATCCTTAAGTGAGAAACTGCGGGAAGCCAAATCATCTCCTCCTGTTATCTCCACACCATCCTCAGAAAATATCCCACCCGCTTCTAGTCACAATTCTGATTCACCCCAACGGACAAAACCAGATAATTCTGTAGTCATCCCAGAAGCATCACCACCTGAAAATTCTGTCGTCATACCTCCAGCACCAGCAAAGGAATCTAAGAGTACAGATTCTTCTGCTGTGGTTGTACCAACCGAAGACACAAAATCAAATTCGTCTACCGATAACCAATCCTCAAAAGAGGAGAAATCAGAAGATCAGAGTAATTAGGCTTTGCTGAAAAAGCTATTCGTAAACAAGTAGGAGTTCAAGATAGGTTAAGAAGTTATAACACTATTTTTAATTTCCCAAAGGGATTGACTCTTGAACTCGGCTGTAATTTTGTTTTTGATTCAACATCACAATTTCTTGCTTTTGATTAATCTCTAGCGGACTATCAGGTAAATCATGATTGTTTAAATGACATAATAGTCCTACAGTCCGAAAATATTGATCAACTTTTGGAATACCTTACAGATATAAATGAATGGGGATAATTTTACCAGATACTAAATTACCTTCTGAGTTGATTTTGTCATCTGAAATCATTGAGTAACCCTTTTGAGTATTGGTCGCTAAAGTTCGATATCCTAAAAAGTTTCCTAGTCAATAAGCAATGACTTTTCCTTTGTAAAGTTCCATCACTCTGGGAATATGATGTCCATGTTATGAAACTAAATCTGCTGCTGTATCAATCATTGTTCGCGCAAATTTTCAGGAATTACCTCTACGTGCAAAGCAGCAGTTCTTTATGCTCCTATTTGCATGGAAACAATGACCACTTTGGCGTTATCTTTCGGCTTTTTTACCAGGGATTTGGCTGTTTCTAAGTTATGGACTGTACAATTCAGTCCATAAGTTCTGAAGACAATTATATCAATTGTTATTTGATTATATTCTAAATAGAGAATTTAATTTTTATGCCCTAATATTTTTATCCCCTTAGCCTCTTTTTTGATTGTATCTGTAAACTGAACTGCACCAAAATCCATTCTGTGGTTGTTGCTTATCTTCAAGACATCAATACCAACTTCGGCGAATAGTTGAGCATACGCAGGTGGTGAACGAAAAGCGAATTTCAAAATTACCAGATAAAATATCTGATCCTTGTAAGTAGGTTCTGACAGCCTCTGGTAATAGCTGGTTGGGATTTTGTGGCAATCTATAAGTTAGGAAAATTTGTACCAGGAATGATATCCCCAACGGCCTTTATTGTGATTGTTTGTTCTTCATCACCTAAACTGGGGACAGGAGAATCGGGAGTAAATAGAGGAATCTCTGTCCCAGCAAGCAGCATCTGATTGCTGTATCTTTCCAAATTTGATAGTTACTCCTAAACTAATACCCAAACAAAAGCAAACACTCAGAAAACTAAATGCAAATGATTAGCAGAAGTTTTGTATTAGACCTATTGAAGAATTAATTTTATGTTATATTAGAGTATTACTTTTGTTTTAGCCAAAAGTTAGAGTTACAAGGTTATGTTTCAATTAGCGAGCGCAAAGAACACCAAAAATACATAAAATCCAAAACTGTCTATCATAAGAAATAATTTTGCAATAGGTCTATTAAGGTCGAGAGATACTCTTAATCTCATCTCCTCATAGAGAGAGGAATAGATATAAAATCTAACTTCATTAGCTAGCTAGAAGTTGATAAGTATTCAGCCTTATTATGAGCTGAAGTAATAAATAATTAATAGATTCTTTAGATTTAAAACACTATTTATTTATAGTGCTGTGCTAGAGGAGAAATAATTATGACTACGACAGGATTAGATATCTTTGATGCTACTTTACAAAAAACAGTTCCTTGGGTCAATGAGTTGGGAGAAGAATTGGGTTGGGAAGATAAACACCAAGTTTTGCAAGGATTGAGAGCGACGTTACACGCATTACTCGATCGCTTCACTGTAGAAGAAGCTGCTCATTTAGAAGCGCAGTTACCGATTTTATTAGGTGGATTTTACTACGAAAATTGGCGACCAGCGGCAAGACCTACTAAAGACCGGACCAAGGAAGAATTTTTGAACCATATCCGTCATTACTTCTCCAACATTAACGCTGATATTGATGCTGAATCTTTGGTACGTGCTGTCTTCAAAATTATGGCTTAACGGGTTTCCCAAGGAGAAATTGAAGATGTTATTCACATGATACCACCAGCTTTGCGAGAACTGTGGAGAGAAACAGTTCCTAGTTAATTCGTAGAAATTCAGGTCTCAGGAGTCAGGAGTCAGAATGTTTGAGAAATAGGTTAATTATCAAATAGGTATTTTCGGCGTTAGTCTGAAAAAGCTGACTAGTGATGGCTGTTCGCGTAGCGTGCCGTTAGCCATTAGCTGAATGCTTACCTTAATTCTTTAAACGGAGAGGGGGGGATTCGAACCCCCGTTGAGTTACCCCAAAACGCATTTCGAGTGCGTCACCATCAACCACTCGGACACCTCTCCAACCATATTATTCACTAATTGTAGTTAATACGGGAGATTTTATTTTATCCTCTTTCCAATTATAGCATTTATATCAAACAAGCGATCGCTGTTGGCAAACTTGCTAGAAACTCGAAGATTTATTTTCTGTAACTTGGATGAAAGTTTCAAAGTCACCATCAGGTGTCCATTGAATAGCACCATCGCTGCCTGTAAAGAACAGTTTAGTCTTTCCTTTACTTAAAGCCGATAAAGTTTTGTTGTGAAGATTATTTGCAGATGTGATACCTACAGAACGATTAGCGATCGCCACCTGTGGTTTCAATGCTAAAACCAAATCCTGCAAAGATTCTGATGGACACCAAAGCACCTCTGGACTAGATAAACCGCCAGTTCTAATTAGTTCTTCTATTTGTTGAGACTTGACACTACCTATTAGCAACCAATTCTGACCAAAAATTTGCAACCGTAAAATGGGTAATTGGTCATTAACAAATTGAGCAGTAGTTGAACCATTATTTACAGTTTGACCGAGTGATAAAGGTTGGTAAATGCCTTGGCGCTTTTGCAATTTTTCTTGAATTGCTTGAGTTTCAATATTATTTCCTAACTGGGAGGCATAGGCATAAAAATTATTGATAGGCAAACTCTCCAGAATTTCTAACCAGGCATCACTTTCATTAGCTAAAAACTTACTAGAAACAGCCCAATCAATTTTATTCACACCCTGTTGTTGTAGAAAGGGTAAAATAGTAAAACGTCCTGTTCCTTCATCACCACTATTAATCAGAGTTACTTGCCCCTTATCTTGAATTACTAGAACAGGTTCTTTATCAGTGGCAAGTAATGTAATTAGCAATAAACTATTGGCAGAATGCCAAACAGGAATTATAACTAAAACAATAGCAATTAAACCAGCAAACCACCATCTCTGCTGCCACCAACGCACCATACAAGTAGATATAATTAAACCATAAATTACCACCATCTGCTCAGTAGATATACTACCCACTGCAACAGAACTGCCTGGAAGACTAGCAGAAAAATCTACTAATTGAATTAACCAATGTGTTGGATAATATAAAAAACTCGCTAAAGTGCTGCCTAAGTCTGGCACAATTAAACTTACTAAACTGCTGATCATGGAACCGATACTAACAATAGAAATCAATAGTGTAGTGATAATGCTTAATGGTACGCTGTAAACTGCGACCACACTAAAAATCTGTAACAGTAGAGGCACAGTCCAAATCGTGGCAGCTAGGGGAACAGAAATTAAAGAAGCGATCGCAGGTGGTATCCAATCCAAACGTTGAGTGATCGGTGTAGCTGTAACAATTAATGCTAAAGTTGCCAAAAAACTTAATTGAAAACCTAAATCCCAAATCCAAAGAGGATTAAATAACAATAACAATGTAGCAGCCAACAACAAAGATCCAAGTTGTTGAACTTTCCTTTCCAAAGCCAAACCAACCAAAGCAGCAAAACCCATAATTACTGCTCTAACTACAGCAGCTTGAAACGCCGCCAAAAACAAAAAAGTGATTAAACCCAAAACACCCAGAATAATTTGAGTAGCCTTTTTTTCACGTTTGGTTAATTGTAAAATTACACCCAAAATTAGAGAAGTTTGAAATCCCGAAGCAGCTAAAGCATGAGCTAAACCCACCTTCACAAATAAATCACGGATATCATAAGGTAAATCTACAGCCTTACTACCCAAAACCATCGCACTGACCAGCAGACCTTCAGGAACACCCAACCAACGAACTTGCGATCTTATAATTGTTTCCCTAACCTGCCACCATCCCCATTTCTTCTCTTCATCAATAAAATTGATCTGTTTACCAATCAAACCAGCAAAAGTACCTTCCTGCTTTAGATACTTCTGAAAATCAAAAGCACCAGGGTTTGATGCAGCTTTTGGCTTATACAACATCCCAGTCACAGCAATTTCTTGACTAGGATATAAACCAGTAGCTTGAAGTATAGGCACAGTCACATAAAGTTTACCCGTCACCCCCTTTGGTAAACTTGCCGGTCCCTTATCATTTTTAACCTCATCTAGCTGCGTTGCTTCCAGCCAAAATTGACCCCTCTGACTGCGAGTTAAACGGGGAGTACTTGCAACTTCGCCACGCACGATTACCAATCGTTCTTGATTACTATTATCTTCACTAGAAATAAACTGACTAATATCTTTTTCTCCTGGTTGAGGTACTCGCAATTGAAAATACAGAGTTGCCAACAAGCCCACTAAGCCAGCTATTAGCCATACTCTAGGATCAGGAGTAGTTAGCGTAACATTAGCCCCAGCCTTACCTTTGGTAATGGACTTTTCTCGTTTCTGAGCAAATTTACGCAAACCAATATAAATTGCACGAAATAGAACTGCGGCTAATATTCCTAGCACCAAAACCCATATACCACCCCAAGGAACCGCTGTAAACAGCAACCCTAAAATATAGGCAAGACAAATAATAACGCTACTACTCTGCATCATAAAACTTCAATAGCCAAAGCACCCAGCCCCAGTTCATTATATATATATAACCAAATTTATATATATATATATAAATCCAGTTCGGTAAAAATATAGGTTGGGTTGCGCTGTCGCTTAACCCAACAAAATCAAAAAAAGTTAACCTTCATTCTGCCCTACTTATCCGCCCTGATAATACCAACTTTACAAAGATATACCCAGGTTAAATGCTAAGACAGCATGAACCAACGAAATCAAAAGTGCTGTACTTTCTAAATAAGCATGAACTACACGTAGTCCTGCTTTATCTCCGAAAAATCCACTTAGAGAAATTGCACCATTAACAAAGAGCAATAACAGCACAATTGAACCAGTCCAAAACTGAGGGCTTTCAAAAAGTGGCTGATGCTGCATCACCAAGGACAATACACCACCCTGTATAGCCACCTGCCAAAAAAATAAATAACCAAGGTGCTATACTAAAAGCGGTTTAAAAGTGTCATTGTAAACGTTCGCGGAGCCTCTCTGAAAGAGATAGTGAAGAATCTCGGAGATACTTCACTGCACTACGTTAGCCATGGCTCACGCCAGCCTCCGCTATCAGTATGACATAAGTCCAAGTTTCACCCGTTTGCAGTATATCTGATGATGGGCATTTCCACTTTTAACATCAGTATCTTTATTTTTATCTTCCAGCAGTTTTCCTTGCCAACCTGCCACACCCACAAAACTACCCACGACAAAAACCATAATTCCCATCATCACAGGATGTCCTCAATGCACAATTCCTTCACGAAGACCTAAAGCACTGAACCAAGCTGCAATAGGTTGTAAAGTTTCAGTGAAATTTATCATCTAACACACAGCAATGTTTGTACCGTAAACCAAGATCCCCCAAGCAGGCTAAAGTGTAAACACAAGTAATCGAATTTAGCCAAGCCCTCACCAAATCACCCCCTAACCCTCAATTCTGGGAAAACAGGAATTTTATAAATCCCCCTAGGATTTAGGGGGCGAAATAGGCTCAGAAGAAGACAGGTAAGACTTGTCTGTATACGGTAGCCAAGCTGGGGGGGTTAAAAATTTAATACCTATTTTTCAACTTACGGCATTTTTAAGCAATGGGAAACCCAACTTCTCCCTTTGCTCAACATATAAATGAGCAACTTTCCTCGCCAAATGTCGAATCCTAGTAATGTAGAGAGTGCGTTCCGTCACGGATATTACACCTCGTGCATCTAGTAAATTAAACGTATGGGAACACTTAATCACATAGTCCAAGCTAGGTAAAACTAGTCTTCTTTCCATTAACTGAGTAGCCTCCTGCTCATATATATTAAATAGTGTCAGCAACATCTCAGGATTCGACGCTTCAAAGTTGTAAGTACATTGCTCAATCTCACCCTGAAGATGAACATCCCCATAAGTAATATTATCCGTCCAGCGAATCTTAGTAATGGCTTCCACCTCCTGGAGGTACATAGCCAGTCGCTCTAACCCATAAGTAATCTCAATTGACACTGGACGGCAATCAATACCCCCACACTGTTGGAAATAGGTAAACTGAGTAATTTCCATCCCATCCAACCACACTTCCCAACCAGTACCCCAAGCCCCCACCGTTGCATCTTCCCAATTATCTTCCACAAACCGAACATCATGATCTTCTGGACGAATACCCAAAGCCCTTAAAGAATCAAGATAAACATCTTGGATATGATCTGGTGAAGGTTTAATCAGAACTTGATACTGATAATAATGTTGAAACCGATTAGGGTTTTCCCCATAACGCCCATCAGTCGGACGACGACAAGGTTCAACATAAGCCACAGCCCAAGGTTCCGGCCCCAAAGCCCTTAAAAAACTATGGGGATTCTTAGTGCCTGCTCCCTTCTCTATGTCATAAGGTTGAGCAATCAAGCAACCACGCTCACCCCAGAACTGATGTAAAACCGCTATTACTGACTGAAAATTCACTATCTACTCTTCCTTGAGTCAAAAATGCATAAACCATTGTTGCCTAAACCCAGCATTCTGAGCAGTTTTGAAGCCTGAAAAAAATAGGTGAAAAAAAGTTAGTGAAAGTAGTTGACATTAAAAGATAGGTTCGATATATTGAATAAGTGCCAAAGAGAGAGCGCCAAAGAGCGGACTCGGAGGGACTACCGAACCTTGAAAATATTATAGTTTGAAAGCCAGTATACAACAGGAAATAGCGTCAGTAAAGAAAATAACCTGACCGTGGTTGTAAAAATTGGTCAAGAGAGCTAAAAAACAAACTTACCAAAACGGAGAGTTTGATCCTGGCTCAGGATGAACGCTGGCGGTATGCTTAACACA
>ERZ1034377.144-NODE-144-length-18635-cov-78.395463_pt1 | contig 18635 bp, 19 predicted proteins | sample MGYA00520584_ERZ1034377 | MGnify/ENA primary metagenome ERZ1034377 (study PRJEB33736, sample SAMEA104288464) | Azolla filiculoides | biome: Urban; feature: water surface; material: ditch water | place: Netherlands | collected 2014 ... | reverse complement strand
GGCAACAGTGTTTTGGGTATTTTTTCCTCGGCATTTGTTTTGCCCAAATGATGTTTATTTGCTGGCAGGAGACGAGGTAGTAATCACTAAAGCAGGTAAAAAAACATATGGGTTAGATAGATTCTAATCTAGTCTATTAAGCAAACCAGTATCAGGACTATGTTTCTTTACATTCTCATTAGTAAGTGTGGAAAAAAGACAGTCATTTCCAATTCAGATAGAACAGATAATCAAGAGCGATTTAGAAAACAGTAGTGGCTCACCAAGCCCAGGAAAAAACCTCAAGATAAACGGGGAAGAGGACGACCAAAAGGAAGTAAAAATCAAAATCAAACAGAAGTGATTTTCACATCAGAATTACTCAGAATAGAGAAGATGATTAAAGAGCTATTTCAGTTAATAGCTAACTTTATTTCCCTCACATACTTAGTTTTGGACGGTCACTTTGGAAATAATAATGCTTTGCAGATGGCTCGGCAGGTAAACTTGCACATAATTTCAAACTTACGCCACGATTCAGCGTTATATATAACTTAATCACAATGCTGATCCTCATCATCGTTCGCGTCGTAAATACGGAGAGAAGTTGGACTGGCGTAATATTCCTGGGGCATATTTGCGTCACACTAGTATTGAAGAGGATATCCAAACCGATACTTAGCAAGCCACCTTATGCCACAAAGAATTTGCCCAATCCCTGAATGTAGTTATTTTGGTGAAAACAAATCTGAAAACTAATGCTCGCAGTCACATAATTCTGTTTTCTAGTGACCATTATTTATCATATGAGAAAATAATCGACTACTACGAACTTCGTTTCCAAATCGAATTTAATTTTCGGGATGCCAAGGAGTTTTGGGGATTGGAAGATTTTATGAATCTGGGTCAAACTGCGGTGAGTAATCCTGCTAATCTTTCTTTTTTCATAGTCAATTTGTCCCATTATCTTCTAGCTTAGTTTCGTCAAGATAATTCTGGTGCAGACATTGTTAATCTGAAGGCTTACTGTCGTGGTTTTCAATATGTTCGTGAAATGTTAAAAATGCTTCCGCAACCGCCAGACCCTATTTTATTAGCCCAGATTTTTGCCAAGCTTACCTCTCTTGGTCGTATTCATAATGCTTCTACAGCCGTTTAATCCTCGTAATTTGGCGAAGGTATTGTTATCAAATAGATATTTTTGGTGTTAGCCTCAAAATGCTGACTGCTGATGGCTAATAGCTGAATGCTTACTGAAAATTTTTAATGTCAGAATAGAACCAGATGCAGTTTAGTTTTTGGTCTGTGAGATCGCTGTTGAGATACCCATGTAAACTTGGAGCAAAGCTTGGGCGGCAATAAAATTAGATTGATTGAAGATTTATTATTTGAGCGATCACATTGAATTTTAATATTATACATCAAGCCAGTATATTAGTATACTAGGGGGATAGTAGCTCACAGGAGACTTAATCTCCCAGATTTATCCTTGGGGTCAATCGAAAATCCTGTTAGAGGATGACCGATGGCTTTTCACTCATAATTAATTTAATGATTATTTGATTTTCCCCAACATTCTATGAGCGAACTGGAGCGGTATTACAGAGTCTTGGAATTAGAGCCTGGAGCGACACTAGAAGAGGTAAACCAGGCTTACAAAGATTTAGTGTTTGTTTGGCATCCTGATAGACTCCCTAAAGACAATCAGCGCTTGCAACAGAAAGCTCAAGACAAGCTCAAAGCCTTTAATGAAGCTCGTGATAAATTACGTTCCTTAAGGGATAAATCTCAAACTGCAAATAATTCTAAACCAACTCAACAAAAAAAACCATCTTCCAGCTACAACCAACCACCACAAACAAACTATCAACAACCAAATCAGAATCCAGACTTGAGTGGTAAAGATTTTAGTCGAGCTAATTTAAGTAATAGAGACTTATCAGGTAGAAACCTGAGTTATGCCAATTTAAGCGGGTCTAATCTCAGTGATACTTTTATGCACAAAGTTAATCTTAGAGGTGCGGATTTATCGGAAGCCAATTTGTTTAGAGCTAACCTGCTGTTAGCAGACTTGAGAGAAGCAAATTTACGCTCGGCTAATTTGATTGGTGCGGATCTCAGTGGTGCTGACTTAAGGGGTGCTGACTTGACAGGTGCTAGAATTCGCTCAGGCGATCGTTTGCTAGTCAAACTGATTGGAGCTAACTTAGCTGGAGCTATTATGCCTGATGGCGCAATTCATCGCTGAACCTAACCAGAGTGAATAAAAAATAAAAAACGCTGTCAAGAGTACCTACAATATGGGAAACTTAGTAATATTCCTGAGAGAATAATCTCTGTAAAAATCGTATCTTCTGTAACTAAATGCCCTACGATATTTTGTAGAAAGCTACTTGAACGGGATCATAGCATTTTGGATTTTAGACATTCGCAAGCCTCAGTCCAACAATTTTAGATTGGGGATTTTGGATTCTAAGACATAGACTAAAAATTCTTTTACGCCATCCATTTGTTATGATAAATTTTTTACTGGGTATTATGTAAATAATACAGGATAAAGTAGCAACAGTCATTAGTTATAGACTCTGATGATATCAATATTTTGCCAATAGAATCTCATAAGTAATTTAATTTTTTTGTTGAGAAAATCATGAATATAGCAATAATTGGTTGTGGTTATGTCGGTTATGCAGTTTCTCAATATTGGCAGCAAAATAAAAACTTTATCATCACTGCAACCACAACTACTCCTGAGCGTGTCCCAGGGTTAAGAACAGTAGCTCAAAAAGTGATAGTTACCGAAGGGAATGATTTAGAATCACTAAAATCAGTATTACAAAATCAAGATGTTATCCTCTTAAGTGTAGGAGCAAAAGCAGCAACTACTTATGAAGAAACTTATCTACAAACTGCCAAAAATCTAGTCTCATTATTGCGTACTTTGCCAAATACTCAGCAATTAATCTACACAGGGAGCTATTCAGTGTATGGAGATAGAAATGGTGTATGGGTCGATGAAGAAACACCAACTGCACCACCTAATCTAAATGCTCAGATTCTCCGAAAAACAGAAGATGTATTGCTCTCAGCAGAAAATGAAACCCTCAGAGTTTGTATTTTGCGATTAGGGGGAATTTATGGACCCGGTAGAGAATTGGTAAAAATATTTGGACGAATAGCTGGTACAACCTGTCCTGGTAAAGGGGAGGATATCTCAAATTGGGTGCATTTAGAAGATATTGTTGGAGTTATAGAATTTGCTCGCTATCACCGCTTACAAGGGATTTATAACCTAGTTGATGATTCCCATCTCACCAGTCGAGAATTAATTGATAATGTACTGACAAAAAATAATTTACCTAATGTGATTTGGGATGTAACAAACAAGAGTAACCGCCCCTATAATACGTGGGTGTCTAATCAAAAGCTAAAAGACGCAGGATACGAGTTTATCCATCCCCACATCATTTTTTAGCAGCCATGGAAATTTAGGCTTATGCGATCACCGATTTTAGATAATTCCTCTATTTTAACAGCATCACCCACCCAATTTTATACTTGGCAAAATTATCCCTGTGCTTATGAAGTACATCAACCGATAAATTCTGATCCGGAAGGAATTCCTTTACTCTTAATCCATCCCATTGGGGTAGGATTGTCACGTTAATTTTAGCAGCGATTTTGCCGCGAATGGTATAATCCCAATCATAGAAGTATGATTTACAATCCCGATTTATTGAGATGTGGTGAAAGTGATACACCCCGGAAAGCTTATCATCCAATTTATTGGGCAGAACAGTTACAATACTTTTTACAAACAGTAGTTAAAAAACCTTCAATTTTAGTAGCGCAAGGTGCTTTATCACCAGTGGTTATTCAATGAGTTAAATTAGCACCAAATTTAATTACTGGAATCATACTAACTTCTGGACTAACCACTTGGAATGTAACTACTAAAAATTCGGTGTCCGCACTCGTTTATTTGACTATAGTGTTGGACTAGAAACCATTCCCGCAGTAATCAAGAATTTAGAAAAGCAGGAGGATGACAGCATTGGGAGAAAACAGATATGTTAATCGTCAAATTCTTGAGCAAATTTTAGCTCTCTGCGCTTAGAAATTTAATTTGTAGGGTAGCTATTTTACCTGCCCCTGAAAAAGCGATTTCTAATATCTACAATTTTTCCACTTCCTATAACAACAAGATTGCTACAAATTCTAGAATATAATTATTTATCACCATTACAGGAGTCCGTATGACCCAGATATATGAAGGAGTAGGCTGGACAAGTTCCGACCTTGAACGGTTGCCAGATAATAGCAACCGTTATGAAATAATTAATGGAGAATTATTTGTGATAATAGCACCGCATTGGAAACATCAAAAAGCCTCTAACAATATTTGTACAGAACTCACACCTTAGTCTAGAGAACCTGGTTGAGGAGAAGCTGCTACTGCTCCCGGTATTATTTTTACTGATGCTGATAATGTTATTCCTGATGTAGTTTGGGCAAGTAATGAAAGTTTAGCAACTTTGTTAGATGATGATGGACATTTAACAGGTGCGCCAGAATTACTAATTGAAGTGCTTTCTGCTGGTGTGGAAAATGGGAAGATGAAGTTTTAGTAAGAGAAAATTTATTTGATTGTGATCAAAGAGTTTGGGATATTGACGAATGATCTATTTGTTAGATACTAATACCTAGACCTCTCAGGAAAATTAACTTGGTGTCAGAAAAATGGTAAAAGGGAATTTTGAGGGTGTACCAAAAGGAAAAATCCACTAAATTAACTATATTCAAGAATATCCACATTGTACAAAACAAATACAGGGAATAACTAACCATCAGTTTCAAGACTTGTTAGCCCAAGGTGAAATGCAGCATAAAAAACTTCAAGGTGACATAGAAAGTAAAAAGATAGGTATAAATCAGAAAGGAGAAGGGAGGAAAGGGAAACTAGAGATAGAACAACAGGTATGTCTATCCTTGTTCTATTGGAGGAAAATGCCAATATTTGAGGTTTTAGGTTTGTATTTCGGTATATGGAAAACGGAAGCAAAGGACACATTTCATGACTGGCTAGAGATATTACGAAATATTTTCCCTCCTAGTCTCCTTAAACAGGTAGAAAAACATGATAGTGATTATGCCATGGCGACTCAGAACAAAAGGCAGGAAACAAAGAGTTTTCCACCAAGGGTATTTTTGTTGAACAGGTCATTAGACTTGTAAAAATATTCCGGGTACCTCAACAAAGATTTCGCCTGAATTCCCCAATTTACTCACAAGTAATTCTTACTATTTGTGGTTTAGTCACATTAGGAATTGGTTCATTAGTTTTGCCCATTTCATAAATGTTATGAATATGAGGTCAGTTATGAATTTGTCATCAACATCTTCATGGATAGGAACTATCCGTACCTATTCCCAACCCTGATTCTTTCCTTGGCTCTTTCCTAATCTTAACACTGTGGAAAGCCAGACACATACTCCTTTCTAAATTTTCGGACGTCTCTCCTGTCTTCAATATTTAACAGGACGTAGTGAAAATGTAATTAATAAATTCTAAACTACTCCACGTCAAAATATTTGTTTGTGTTATGTTATCAAAGCAGGACTATACTATGGAGATTGTCCTCTTCTTAAAAAAGAATAAGATTTAGAATTATATGAGTTATTTTTCTCCCAATATATCAGCTTACCTTTTGATGGAAAATAAGCTAGAACTCCTGGTGGGTGGAATTCGTGCTGAATTATCCAAACTACGGACTCCTATTGGTGCTTATGATTTTCAAGTAGCTGCTATTGCATTAGCCAATAATCTTATTTTAGTCACTCATAATACTAGAGAGTTTGACAGAATTGAAAATTTAAAAATTGAGGATTGGGAAGAAAATATATAAGCTTATAATTTGTTTAGCTTGTCGTTCTTGTAATGAATTTAAGAGTAACTTAACTGAGTCTATAGATCCTTTAAGTGGTGTATTTTCACCACTTTTAAACCCTCGTCAAAAGAAATGGGCTGACCATTTTTTTTGTGTGGAGTGCTGACGGTACAGGGGTGGAAGGTATAACTGCTGTAGCTCGCGCTACAATAATTAGGCTACGCATGAATAACCCACTGATTATAGTTGCTCCTAAACACTGGGTAATCAGTGGTCGGCATCGTCCTAATGATTGATAGTATAATGAAAAAATAACTATGACACAACAACCGATACAAGTAATTGGCGGTGGACTAGCGGGAACAGAAGCGGCGTGGCAAATTGCCCAAGCTGGCATTCCTGTAATTCTCCACGAGATGCGCCCTAAACGCTTCAGCCCTGCCCATCATACCGAAAATTTGGCAGAATTGGTATGTAGTAACTCTTTCGGGTCCATGGCGAGCGATCGCGCGGCAGGATTATTACACGAAGAATTACGTCAACTCGGTTCTATTGTTATTGCTAAAGCTGACGAACACGCAGTCCCCGCTGGTGGTGCATTAGCAGTAGACAGAGCACAATTTGGGGAAGATTTAACCCAAACGTTAGCAAATCATCCTTTAATTGATTTCCGACGGGGAGAAGTGACAGCAATTCCCGAAGGTATTGTAGCTTTGGCAAGTGGTCCTTTAACCAGTCCCGATTTATCCGCAGATTTACAACGATTTACCGGGATGGAATATCTCAATTTCTTTGATGCTGCCAGTCCTATTATTGTTGGAGATTCTATTAATAAAGATGTTGCATTTATGGCTTCCCGTTATGACAAAGGTGAAGGAGCTTATCTTAATTGTCCCATGAATAAAGAGCAGTATTTACATTTTTGGGAGGAATTACGTAAAGCCGAACAAACAGAATTAAAAGACTTTGAAAAGGAAACAGCAAAATTTTTTGAAGCTTGTTTACCGATTGAAGAAATGGCACGACGGGGGGAAGACACCATGCGTTATGGACCTCTCAAACCGGTGGGTTTATCGGATAGTCGCACAGGAGAAAGTCCTTATGCGGTAATTCAATTAAGACAAGAAGATAAAGCCCATCAACTTTGGAATATGGTAGGATTCCAAACTAATCTGCGGTGGGGTGAACAAAAGCGCGTATTCCAAATGATTCCTGGTTTGGAAAAAGCCGAATTTGTCAGATTAGGAGTCATGCACCGCAATACCTTTTTAAATGCACCACAGTTAATGTCTGCAAGTTTGCAATTTAAAGAACGTCCAACTTTATTAGCTGCGGGACAATTAATAGGAACAGAAGGTTATACTGCTGCATCTGCGGGTGGTTGGTTAGCGGGAACAAATGCAGCGCGGTTAGCTTTGGGTAAAGAACCTCTAATTCTGCCTGTAACAACGATGATGGGGGCTTTGTTTGAGTTTATCAGATCCGCTTCACCTAAGCATTTTCAACCGATGGCTCCTAATTTCGGCATTTTGCCAGATTTGGGAGTGAAAATCAAGAGTAAACCGGAAAAATATGGACGTTATCGCGATCGCGCTTTGGCAGATTTAGCAAATTGGAAAGTTAACCACTTATAAAAAAATAGATTAAGAACTCCAAAGTTGAAACCTAAAAACTTCCAATATTTTTAGGTTTCAACGTTTTTTAAGTTGGAGATGTAGCAATATCTAGCAAGGTATAAAAAGGCAAAGCAGTAGTTTAAATTTAATATATTCAAACCAGCCAAAAGACAGATGAAGGCAAATATAAATAAATTTATATTAACAAATAATAAGCAAAGGGCATTAGGATTTAAGGGTGCAGTAGATTCAGGCACTAAAATAAAAAACACAGAGTAATAAGCATAGTGTTTACTCTGTGTTTTTCTGTGTTTCTTTACAGGACTTACCCAATTGGCATATTAGCAGTGTCAGACCTATATATTGGTTAATATCAACAGATTTTCGACATCTGAGGCACCCTACAAAAAACTTGAGTATGACACTTACGTAAATCCTACTTTATATAGACACTATTAAACTTAAATGTCAGCACCAGTTTTTGTTTCAGTACCCATTGGGGAAACATAATCGCGGAAAAGAGTAATTTGCTGCTCAAAAGATAATTCTTTAATTCTGTTGAACAGATTCTCTGCTGCTAAGGAAAGTTGGAAATTACCAGGAATAGAAATAATCGTCTGACTGTCTATTCCTTGCGCTAGTAAATACCAAAATAACAACTTAGTGGTATCATTCAAAGAAGCATATTCACGAGAAATTAAGTTATCTGACTGATTGATTAAATCACGTTGAATTTGTAGCTGTTCTTCTGGTGATAATTGTTCAACTTGATGAAATAAAGCTTCAGCAATTTCTGAAGAAATAGTGCTGGCATAAGGGGCTGCTGGTGTAATTGAATCACCCATTTCTTGATAAATAAACCAAAATAAACCTAGTTGTTGTTCCACATCCAATGTACGCCAAAATTGGATATGTTCACGAATAACGGGATCACTTGTTTGTGTAAATGTCATTACTGCTCCAATCAGGCATAATTAATGGATCATATTACTCATTTATACAAAAACATACGTATTTAAAACACTACTGAAGATAGATATTTTCTTTAACAAGAAGAATTAAACTAAGAACAGAACTTAAATTGGGCGGAGTGATTGCCAATATATTAGCATGTATAATTGCTTAAAGAGGTAATTATAAAGCATAGATAATGTTGAGCAATGTGGAGGAGTTATCCAATTTTGGAGTTACCCCACCGATAAATCCGGGGGCTTACATTTTACCCAAAAAGAACTATGGGTAACTTCAGATAAATAAATTTATTCCCTATCCAATCCAAAATTGATATAGGAGAGAATAGAGAATAGGTTTGAAGGTTTTTTGCATCTATCTAAATGTCAAGATCACTATCTGTTCTTATTTAACTGAAAACTGCTATATTATTCCCGTCTTTCTTGATAATCTTCAGCGGACGTTGGATCTAGTTCCCAACGAGCCTCATCACGATGTTCTAAAATTTCGTCGGTGCAAAAAAAGGCATCATCATTCATTTCTAAACCGACTGCTTTCGCGAATTCCTCAGTTACATTTTTTTCAGGAGTAGCAACAGTACCACCAACAGCTTCATCTCCTACAGTTTCTTGCCAATAAGTATCAAGTTCATCATCAGTAATGGTGAATTCAGCAGGAAATTCAGGACTTCTTTCTGTATATTCTTGTCGGGAACTTTCACCAACATTATAACCGGGTAAATGTTTTACACACGTACCGTATGATTCAGTAATTTTCTCTGGTAAATCATCAGATTTACTTTCATGTTGCTCTTGTTTTTTATTCATGAGAATAGCTACTTTCAGCATTTTGTTTGATTACAACGCTTGACTAATTAAGATTTGTCTAACTAGCAATTTATAACCTAAGTTATAAATAATCTATCTCCAGAGATAGAACTATTGTCAATTATTAAAGGTTAGGCTAGTTGATAATAATTCATAAAAATAATTTTTAAAGATGGTTTATCTTCATAAAAGTAAATTTTAAATTCTAGGGTGCTTCATAGCTGATTTTTACGTCCTCAAATTCCAGAATCTTCACATAGCCGTAACACAGCCGACTTATTAATTTAATAATAAATCAATAGAAAATAAATAAATAATAGAAGATAATATTATTATCTAGAATAGATATGACCTTAGAATAAAATCTGTTTGTTTTATGTATTTAGCAATTAGTTATTTTAGATATTTTGGAGAGTTTAGGAATTATGCAAGTGTCACAATCAATTCTCTTCTAGGGTGCGTCAGATGTCGGAAATGTGTTGATATTGACCAATTTATAGGTCTGACGCACCATACTAATATTATGCCAGTTAGTTGCCTAAGTGCTGGAGTTATCTAATCTAATTAATCCTTAATAATGACTATTCATTTAGAATTAAAATAAAGGAGGTAACTAAAATGGAATATACAGAGTTTATTACCCATGTACAAAGTCTAACTCAATCAAATTCCCGTGAAGAAGCAGAAATGGCTACTCGTGCAACATTAGAAACTCTGAAAGAACTTATACCTAAACATCAAGCAAGAGAATTAGCAGCACAAATACCTCCAGAATTAAGTGAATGTTTGCAAGGAAGAGAAATTGAAGCTAGTCAATCTTTCCATCTGCAAGAATTTATTGAACGTGCTAGTCATAAAGAAAACATAGAACCTACGACAGCAGCAATGCACGTCCGGGCTGTGTTTGCAGTCTTACAGAATGCGGTTAATCCTGAGGAATTTAAAAAATTCCATGCTTATTTTTCACATGATTATGAAGAATTATTTGTCGGATAAACGACAAGTTAAATGCTTGTTTAATCCTTGAATATTGCTTAATCAAATATCTCGTATATTGAAGTCCAAAATCAACCATAGGAAGAAAAGTCATGAGAAATAATAATCATATTATTGGAGATCAAAAAGTTGCTATCCTGATTGAACAAGGAGTAGAAGACGTAGAATTTATTGTTCCTTTTAATGGTTTGAAACAAGCAGGAATAGAGGTAATAGTGCTTGGTTCACGGATGAATGAAAAATATAAAGGTAAACGAGGCAAACTCAGCATCCAAGCTGATGCAACGACAACAGAAGTTGTGGCTGATGAATTTGCAGCAGTGGTAATTCCTGGTGGTATGGCTCCTGATAAAATGCGCCGCAATTGTAATACAGTTTGGTTTGTAATGGAGGCTATGAAGCAAGGTAAATTAATAGCCGCAGTATGCCACGGTCCACAGGTTTTAATTGAAGGTGATTTACTGAAAGGTAAACAAGTAACAGGATTTGCTGCTATTTGCAAAGACATAACTAATGCTGGTGCCAATTATCTAGATGAACCAGTAGTTGTGGATGGTAATTTGATTACATCTCGTGAACCTGGAGACTTGGCAATTTTTACAACGGTACTGTTAAATCGTTTAGGTTATGGTGGTAAAGATGCTGTTTTACCTAATGAAAAAGATACTGGTGCTGAATGGTGGAAATTAGCTGATGCTTGGGGTGGTTCAACAAAAAACGAAATTGTTAAAGGTTTGAATACTGCTTTAGGTGGTGAGCGTTATTCGTTAGAAGCTTTAGAAAAATATTTAGAGAAAGAATCAGATGAGGAAGTGAAAAATCTGTTTCAAGAGATGATAACTAATAAAAATCAGCACATTAAAAAGCTGGAAAGTTATCTTCATCGTTTCCATGAAAAACCGTCTTTGACTGCAAATATTGCTAATCAATATGCTAAGCTTAAAACAGCTTTAACGGGTAGTGAGAGTATCTATCAAATTCGTTGTGCATTGGGTGATATACAAACAGCAATTGGTGATATTACCAACTTGTCTGCAATGCTTACTGACCCAGTAGCAACGGCAATTTTTAAACAAATTCACAACGATTTGGGTAAATATGAACAGCGATTGATTGAGCTTTATCGAGGGCGGATTGCTGCTGGTGTGAGGCCTCCTAAACCAACTTCTAGGGCGGCTGTAACTCAAGTTTAAACAAGCAGTTTTTACTCCCTTCCCACTAAAAGAATAAGGTCATAGTAATAGGGTAGAGGGATAATGCTTCTGCGTAAGGTTGAATCCCACACCCCTAATTTTATACTGGGAAGGGAGTAGAGGATGTTTTAAAAGTCTAAAATGTTATACTGTAGCCTGGCTCCTCCAGGGTATGTAGCGATAGCGAATGACAATAATAGGTGTCCTCTATTTTTAAAATATCCTCTTACTGCTGATTGCTTTTGTATAATACATTTGAGGTTGTTTATGAAGAATATTTTACGTCAGATAGTGATTATTTGTCTGTTAGTTTTGACTTTATTTGGCATCCAATCTGTGAACTATGGTCAATCTATGCCACTGGCACAAGCTGATACAGTCAAGACTCCAGAAGGTATTTATTACAAAGGTACTCCTGATACGGAAAGAGTTACAAATAACCAGCAGCTAGAAAATGCTCAGGAAAGGCTTAAAGAAACTACTGAAAATGTGAGAGAAAAACCCAATCTTGATGAACCAATTCCTGATTCAACAAAAGAGTTTTTACAGGATGTACAAACGAACATTGAAAAAACGGTCAAGCCAATTACTGGTACTAACCGTGGGTATTACCAAGACAATATCCCGGAAAGTCCAGTTAGAAATAATAGATAGTTAGGGGAATAGGCAATAGGTAAGAGATAATAAGGTCTCCCCTTAGTACTTGTCGGTTAAGATCCCCCCGGGCATCTTAACGATTTTGAAAGCTTAACCGAACAGTATTGTGTCTGCTCTCCCCTGTTTCCCTGCGCCCTAAGTAATTTAGAGTTGATATTTCTAGCACAGTACGGCGTAAATAAACCAACCATTCCAAATCTCTGGAAAGCTCACGCCGTATTGATTTTGAATTTTGTTGGCGTAGCCTGCTGGAAGCACTATTTTGTTAGGGTAGCTCTTCTAAAAGAAGCATTTTGAATTCACGGCGGTACTAGCTATTTGATGATGATTGGGGGTGAAAATATTATGAGTGACACGAGTGTTAAAAAGGTTGATTCTAGTTATTCACCAACTGGTAAACTGGGTCAAAAGTATCTTGCATCTGGTAAAAATGTGGCGATGCGATTATGGGAGAATGAACCACCAGAGGAAGATAAGCAGCCAACACAAAGAGAATATGAAACTGTTGGTTTTGTAATTAATGGCCGCGCAGAGTTGGACATTGAAGGGCAAAAAATTTTGCTAGAAAAGGGAAATTCTTGGGTAGTACCAAAGGGTGCTAGGCATTCTTATAAAATCCTGGAAACATTTACAGCAATTGAGGCTACTAGTCCTCCGGCTCAGGTTCATGGTAGGGATGAAAATTGATTGAATAGAAATTAATTTTAACAAAGATGGCTACACATGGCGCAGCCATCTATTTCCACTTCTAATTATTAAGCAACTAAGGCTTTTTCTGGTTGATGACGGATTTCGTTCGCACCGCTGTTAATTAAATGATGAGTTTCCGGAATCAGCGGACAATGCTTTGAACCGTATTGCCCTATATTCTACAACCTTTTTAACTCCTGATTCCTGACTCCTGAATTCTTACCTTTACCTCTGCACTTACACACCCTATTTCCGAATTTTGGCAATTAAATTGATAATTTCTTGATAGTATAATTTATTGCCTTCTTGATCAAAGAGATTAGCAGATTTTTGGAAATCGTCAATGGCTGCTGGAATGTCTCTGAAATGTTGGTAAATCTCGCCTCTAGCATAGTAAGCGGCTGCTAGGTTGGGATTTATTTGTAATGCTCGGTTATAGTCTGCGAGCGCACCGTTATAGTCTCCTAAAAAACGACGAGAGACTGCGCGATCGCAATATCCTTCTACTAAATGAGGATTTAGTTGTAATAATTTATTGATATCTGCAATTGCACCTTGATGATTTTTCTGGTGACGACGTGCATTAGCCCGTAAGCCGTAAACTGTGGGCAAGGTGGGATTTATTTGTAATACTTGATTATAGTCTTGAATGGCATTTTCATAGTCTTGTAATGTTCTGTAAATCAAACCTCTTTCGAGGTATGCTTGAATGTCTTCAGGATCCTGTTGGATTGCTTGGTTAAAATCTGCGATCGCACCTTGATAATCTTGGAGATGAGACATTACTAAACCACGATTATAGTAAGCTTCACCAAAGTTAGGATTAATTTCTAATGCCTGATTATAATCTGCGATCGCACCTTGATAGTCTTGGAGAGCATAGCGACTATTACCTCGATTATGATAAGCTGCTGCCAGATGAGGATTTAGTTGTATTGCTTGGTTGTAATCAGAAATTGCTTCTGTATATTTGCCAAGAATGTGCAGAATATTACCACGATTACTATAGGCAGCGATAAATTCAGGATAGAATTTTAAGGCTTCGTTAATATCTGTAACAGCGGATTGATCATCTCCGCATTGAAAAGCAGCTAAACCACGGTTATGGAATGCTTTAGCAAGATAAAAATTGATATTTCCAGCTAATTTAGCAGAATTTTTGAGTATTTTTGTGACTTGTTGATAGTCTGCGATCGCTTGGTTAAATTCTGCCAATTCCAAGCAGGAGTAACCACGGTGATAATAAGCTTCAGCCAAGTTACAATTCAGCTGTATAGCTTCATTAAAGACTGTGATCGCCCCTTCATAATCTCCATATAAATTTTTCTGCACTCCCTGTTTTATCAACTGCTCACCATTCATAGCATCTTTATTTTTCTAACCTTGCTACCAACATAAATATTACATTACTTGCAGTGCCATTGACTGGGAATTTAAAGAATCATCAAAAATTGTAGTATTATCACCATACAAATGGTACAACCGCAACTCATCACGTTGTTGCCAAACACTAAATATATTTCCTCTCCCATCATTTAATGTTTGCGAATCAATTTGATAAATATCATTTACGTGATGTAACTTCAAACCTAGTAAATTTAGGAGTCTGCCCAGGATTTTAATTCCAGAAACTACTTCCTTCCCATGTACCACATCAATACCCAACGCTCGTTTAATATGTTTATTACTTTGCACAGCCACATTCTTCAACCAAATCAAATCAGCATCATTTTCCTTAAATACTCTACCATTTTCCAAGAATTCCAACATACCTAATGCTCGCATAGCTTCAACTTTGAGAGTATACGTTCTCAAATCTGGTAAAAAGACCTTTCCTTCACCCCAATATAATTGTTTATGCCACTCTTGTTGATCTCTGACATGGAAATATTCACTTTCATGGGTCAGATAATAGTGAGTTAATAATTGTCCATAATAACCCTTATCATCGCGCAATGTTAGCATAGGAGTTACTTCAATCCCATACATATCTCTGAGCAAATATTTATTTATTTGGTTACGTTCCTTATCACTAAGAGAATGTTTATTTAATAATTGATTATATTCACAATAATCAATATCACTAGCATTAGCTACAGCCTTTGCAGCTAATAATTGATTGTGTTGTTTAATTTCCTGGATTTTGCGCTTAATATCTTTAGCTTTTTGACGACTTTTCACCCAATCTTTCTGGACTTTGACAATTTCGACAATTAACCTCTTTCTAGTTTCTAAATCACTAGCATCAGTAGCAAAGAAAGCCAAGCGTAAATCCCGAATAATATTATTTTGGACTGTATTACTCCGCATCATAACTTGATGTCCATCAGCAATTAAACCATCTTGCAATGATTGCCGATAGAGACGAATAGAAGCATTTACCCTAGCTGATAATTTAGCCCAAGTTCGTAAATGCACAGGGTCATATACCATAGGTAGATCTACATCTATTTTGTGTAAAGGACTCAGCAAAGCTAAATTTTCTTTTTGATTTTCTTGATACCAATGAGATAACAACTGATAATTTGTACTACCACTACCAATTAAACCAATACCACGTTTGGCACACCAAACAACACGGGGTATATCATCCCGAACTCGTGCTAATGCTTGACGGGCTTCTGAGTCAGTAATTACTCCTTGAAAAATTCCATAAACGCGGTCGAAATGTTGGACATCAATACTAATTCCTGTCCCCAAACTAGGAGTAACAAATACAGTATTATAATCTGTAATTTTCTGATTAATAGCCGTGATGAAATCAACCGCAGCATGACCAGGTGTATTAGTAGTATGGCTACTAACAACCAAAGTATTAGGAAATTCCTTTCTTAATTTAAGTAATCTTTCTTTGAGGTAATGTTCAATAGTTTCACAACTATAACTTCCAGTGCGACTATCAGTAGTTACATAACATTTACGTCCAGCAATTAAATCTAATTCTAACTGATGAATTAAAGGTGTTGGGTTAGGGGAATCATAGAAAGTTACATCCCAACCCTGCTGTGGTTTCCATTGGTTAAGAACCACCCAAGGCGTAATTTTAGTCTCTGCTAAACCTTGTAAATATTCTAAAGAAATATCTGTTAAATCTGCATCCTGGGCAATTATTAGACCCCCAGTTGTGAGAACAGTAGCAATCAATTGCTGAAAAATCCTAAGAATCTTAATCCGCTTCTGTTTACAAGTATTACTATTAAGTAAATGCCATAAAGATTGTTCTACTTCATCTAATATAACTATGCCTCCATGCCAATCTTCTGGATTCAGTTTCCAAATAGAATCAATGCATAAACCGAAGGATTTAGTAATTGGTAATTGATAACTACTAATTGGTAATGTCGGGTCTTCTTCAATACTCCATGCTTGATGGCTAATTCCCCATTGAATGGCAATCTTCTCACATAAAAATCTTCCTAAAAGAATGCGATGAGTAATTAATAAAACTGGTTGATTACGACTTTTAGCTTGATTGACAACTGCTTGCAGTCCAGTGGTTTTTCCTGTACCTTTAGGGGATTTCACTCCTACCAAGCCAGAAGTAGGAAAGGGGATTTTTTCTAAATAAGGCTGGTTAAAAGTGAGTGCAGGAGTAATTGTTAATTCCCCGTGAGGTTTAGTTTGAGCAAGGTAAATTTCTAAATATACACTTTGACGATAAATTATTTCAAAATTAGCTGCACCTTTAGCAACAATAAACTCATCAACACCTTTTTCTATTCCCGGTAACTCCACAACTTTAACAGGACAATCTTGTTGTTGAAATAAACAACCAAGTTGAGAAATTGCATTGTTAACAGCAGCCATCTTTTTGGCTTGGTTTTCAAAATCAAAACATATATAAAAACTTCGTTGTCTTGTAGCAAAAACTTCTAAATCAGGAATGAGTTGACGACGGGTGACTTTACCAAATTCATCTTTTACAACTCGATAACCGCTAGTAATTCCCGGAATGGCAATAGCTGGATAACCTTGTGTTAACAAAGCGGCAGCCTTTTTCACACCTTCACAAATAATTATTGAGATATTACATTCCATTATCCATTGCCAAAAACCTTCTGCTTCACCATCTTCAGTAATGATGATATTTTCAGGCATGGGAATATTATACCGTTGGGAAACTTGCTGCCAAATTTGCAAAGTTACACGCAGACAAAATACCCTTGTTGCTGTGCTTGGGGGATGTTCATATTTAATAGACTTACCATCTTTGTTTTGTCGCGGTTGGGTTGGTTTAAAACATCCCCATTCCATTTTCTGCCAATTATTCAGGGGGTCTCTTCCAGAACACCACCAACCACCTGCTGTAATATGGCTGTAACGTTGCAACCATGAACTTTTGATCATGCCAGTATTGGTGCGTGGGAGTTGTTCGGATATGAGTAGATACTGATATGCATTCACACCTTGCAGCGATCTAAAATTTAATCGTGCTAAGTATGAATCTATACTACTATCTTCAACAAGTTCTTCAAGGTGTTGGGGGTGTAAATAATCCACAAGCATGGGCAGAAGCACTCAAAAATAGATGGGGGAAGACAACAGAAATAAAACCTTAACACGCATCTGCTGATTTTTTATAAAAGAATTTGTAGTATTTTACTGTATCGGTTAATGCAGTGTTTTAAGGAACACTTTGGTTAATACAGAAATAGCCTATTTTCCCTGTTGTGTTGTGGAAATAATAATTTTGTATTGTGATTTTTGTGCATTATTAATTTTTCTTTATCAGTACATTTTTGGGAAGATAGTAATAATGAACTATAACTAGAGCCCTCTCTTACAAGGAGAGGGGAAAGGAATAACTTTTATTTTTTGGAGAGGCTTTGATTTTCTCCCCTTCCCTTGTAGGGAAGGGGTTGGGGGTTAGGTCTATGAATTGTGATGCAAATACATGAAAACTGCTGTAAAAGAGTTTTGGCATTCTAAAAAAAATTTTATGTTTTTGAACGCAGATAAACGCAGATGCATGCAGATTAATAAGGATCATAGCATTAATTTTTTGCTTCTAAAATCAAAGTAGAATCTGCAGTGCGTCCAAACTCTTCTGGTGCATATTGTAAATGTACTTCTGCACCAGGCCAAAGTAATGCTCCAGGAGTGACAGAACGGACTAAATAATGGAAACGATAGATTCCTGCTTGGAAATGATCTGCATAGGAAATAATCCTATCTTTATATATGGTTTTATATCCTAATTACCAATTATCGGCTTTTGCTTGTAATGCTGGTGTCGCAGTTTGAAAACTTCCATCTACTGCTTCTAAGGCTTCTGGTAATGGGTCCTTTATGACTAGATGATCTACTGGATGATCTGTGATTATTTCGAAACCAATATCATACACTTCTCCTGGTGCTAAAGTCAAAGATTTATCAATAGCGTACATTCCGATTTTGTGCAGAATTTTCTCTGTATTAACTTTGCTAATTTCTTAAGTTACTCATAAACCGTTAAATCTTCTCGGTTGATTTCCCTGTAGGCGATAACGGTAAGCAGCTAAATAATGTAAGTTACCTTTTCCAGACTTTTACAACAGCAAATCATGACGAACACGGGGTAATTTATCCATTGGGATACTTACCTGCCTGTAAGCTAGGATTTTTATAACCATTAAATCTGGTTTCTCCTAACGGGATGTAAACAAAAATAAAGCCCAAATGTAGCCCAAACTGGCGTGATAAGAAGGAAACACGTCCGGATTCCAGTTGAAGCAATCAATAAATAGAAAAGATATGGCTGTTCTAAACGCTTCTAAAGCTCCAGTAAAAGTATTCAAAGGTTTCTTAGCCCACCTTGGTCTTAATCCTCCAGTCCACTGATGGCAAAGAATAAAAGTG